>Ga0209401_1000070_pt1 | contig 69760 bp, 57 predicted proteins | sample M_140807_MF_Meta_FD_187318 | JGI IMG/M metagenome (GOLD analysis project Ga0209401, IMG submission 187318) | Freshwater microbial communities from Lake Montjoie, Canada to study carbon cycling - M_140807_MF_MetaG (SPAdes) (version 2) | ecosystem: Environmental > Aquatic > Freshwater > Lake...
GCGCCCTGAGCTGCCCCGACCCTGAGCGATGCCGGCGAGCCCTGGCCCTGGGGCGCTGGCCCTGGGGCGCTGGCGCTGCCCGCCGTTCGCACGACAATGGGCCCACCGCCATGGTTGAGCCGACCATCACGCCAACCATTCCGATCCCTTCCCGTCTTCCCGAAAGCGTGCTGAGCTCAGGAACCAAGCCGAGCTCAGCAACCGTGCCGAGCTCCCGCAGCCGCAGGGTGTCGCGTTGCCGCCTCGTCCGGCGCTTTGGGCCCGTGCTGGCCCTGGCCGCTCTGCTGCAGGGTTGCCTGGGGCCCCGTCAGACCCTGCATGTGGTGATTGTTCCGACCAGCCGCCTCGAATGGCTGCAGCGCGATGGCAAAGACCGGATCGCGTGGACGCCGTTGCTGCAGGAATACCAGCGTCTCCATCCGGGCCTGCAACTGCAGGTTTCGGTGGTGGATGAGGTGCACCTCGAGGAGACGCTGCGGCGGGACCGCAGCCGGGGGCTGGGTCCCGATCTGCTGGTGCTGCGGGCACCGGTGGCGAATGCCCTCCTCCAGCAGGGGCTGGTGGAGCGCCTCGATGATCAGCCGGCCTGGCGCCGCAGCCAGCCCCTGCTGGAGCCGGCCCTGGTGGAGCGGGTCACCACCGCTGCAGGGGTCTCGGGCCTGCCCGCTTACAACATCCTCACCCTGGCTTGCTTCAATCGCCAGGTGGTGCCCCGGCCACCGTCCAGCCTGGACGAGTTGATGGGCCTGGCCGCCTCCGGCCGACCGATCGGGGTGGCGGTGGATCCGATCGGCATCTAGTGGAGTGCCGGCGCCCTCGGCGCCCAGGACGCCATGGTGCCGATCCTCACCGGTAATCCCAGGGTTGCCACCGCCTCGCCGACCGCCGACCGTGCGGCCCTGCTGGCCTGGTTGACCTGGCTGCGTCAGTTGGCCCTCCAGAGCCGGGTGGATATCTCCAGCGGGCCACGGGAGCTGGTGGAAGGGCTCGAAAGCGGCCGCCTCAGCTGGATCCCCTGCTACAGCGCCTCCCTGGCGCACATGGAGCGCAGCATGGGCAAACGGCTCGGGGTCGCTCCGCTGCCCGGTGGCCCGGCCGGCCCCCCCACCCCGTTCGGCACCGTGATGGTGATGGCCCTGGGTAGCGATTCCTCACCTCCCCAGCGCCGGCTAGCTCTTCAGTTAGCGGAACTGAGCCTTGATCCGCTCGTGCAGCGGGAGATCACCCTGGAGAGCCTGATGGTGTTGCCGGCGAATCGCTTCGTGTCGGTGCCCGTGGCCAGTTCTGGCCGTCTGGCGGCCCTTGAGCAGGCCCAGCGGCAGTTCGATGAACGCTCCAAGCTGCTCACGGCCTCCTTTTCCGCCGACCGGCTCCGGCGGATGCAACCCCTGGTGGAAGACCTGCTTTGGAAGGTGATGCTGGGGGTGGTCACACCCCAGCAGGGCGCCGAAGCGTTGCTTCGCCTCAGCCCTCCCTCCTGATGTCCACCTTCCTGTCTGAAATTCAGGGTTGGCTGGCCTTCCTCGACCGGCTGCCGGTGCTGTTGCAGGTGCTGCCGGTTGGCCTGCTGCTGCTGGGCCTGCTCCGGTTGCGCCGCCTGCCTCGCCGGGGCCGTTGGGGCCGGCTGTTGGACCTACCCCTGGTGGTGCAGCTGTTGGTGGGGCAGGCGCTGATCGCCCTCGTGCTGCTGGCGCTGCACCAGCGGGTGGGTCTGGTGCTGCTGTTGGGCCAGTTCAGCCTGGCCTGGCTGCTGTTGCGGCTGGGGGAGCGCCAGCTGCTGGCCCGCTGGCTGCCCCCCAACTCCCTGCAGCTGCTGAGCACCCGCCTGCTTCGGCCCCTTTTTCTGTTGGCTGTCTTAGTTGCGGGGATCGATGCCCTCGGCAGCCTGCAGGATCTGGCGGCGGTTCCCCTCGGTGTGTGGTTTGGCGGAGAGATTCGCCTGGGCGATCTGTTCAGCGTGCTGGTGGTGCTCTACCTGCTGCTGGTGGGCCTGCACCTCCCGGCCGCGGGGGTGAGCCTGCTGGTGCAGCGGGGCTTGGGCATCAGCGAGGGCAGTCGCCGGGCGTTGGATCAGATCCTTCAGTACGTGATCTTCAGCCTGGGGGTGATCTGGGCGATGGGCCGGCTCGGTTTCAACCAGACCGGCGTGCTGGCCATCGCCGGCGGCCTCTCGGTGGGACTGGGGTTCGGCATCAAGGAGGTGTTCTCCAACATCGTGAGCGGCCTCTGGCTGCTGATCGAGGGATCGGTGCGTCCTGGTGAAGTGCTGATGCATGAGGGCGAGGCCTGTGAGGTTCGGCGCCTCGGCCCGCGCGCCACCACCCTTTGGCGCGGCAGTGACAACGCTGAAGTGGTGGTGCCCAACCAGAGCTTCTTCACCACCGCCACCACCACCTACACCCGCAGTGACCGGATGCGCCGCTGCAGCCTTCGGCTCCAGGTGGCCCAGAGCTGGAATCCCGAGCAGATTGTGGCTTTGCTTGAGGGCCTCGCCGCCGACCATCCCGCCGTTCTTACCGCACCTGCTCCGAAGGCGCGGCTGGTGGAGTTCGGTAGCGAACGCTATGGATACACGCTCGGTTTCTCGATCGCCGATCCACTCGGGGCCGGTTCGGTGACCGCCGATCTCAGGCTGGCAATCTGCCGCCGGTTCGGCGAACTGGGGATGGATCCTCCGACCTGAGGCAGCGCCACGGGAGCGGCTGCCCGGAGCGTGCTCAGAGGGGCAAGCCTGCTTCGGATGCTTCCTCCAATTCCGGCAGGCGAGCCGGATCGTGGCGAAACACCAGCACGCTTAGGGGCGGCAGGCAGAGATCAAGGGAGTTCTCGTAGCTGTGCATGCCACAGGGTTCGGTGAACTTACCGCCGAGATTGCCGAGGTTGCTGCCGCCATAGCGGCTGCCATCGGTGTTGAATACCTCGTGATAGTAGCCATCGAGAGGGACACCCAGCCGATAGTGGGAGTGGTTTTGGGGCGTGAAGTTGGCCACCACAACCAGCCAGCGGCCGGTGTTGCTTTCCCTCCGCATGAAGCTGATCACTGAATTGATGTTGTCATTGCAATCGATCCACTGGAAGCCATACTCACTGAAATCGTCGCCCCAGAGAGCCGGTTCCGATTTGTAGAAGGTATTGAGGTCGTCCACCATGTTTAGCAGTGCCTGATGCGGTTCGTGCTGCAGCAACTCCCATTCCAGGTCGCCCCAAACGTTCCATTCACCACGCTGGCCGAACTCCATGCCCATGAAGATCGTTTTCTTGCCCGGATGGGTCCACATATAAGCAAGGAGGGCCCGCACATTGGCGAACTTCTGCCAGTCGTCGCCGGGCATCTTGTGAAGCAGATTGCTCTTGCCGTGCACCACCTCATCGTGGCTGAGGGCCAGCATGAAATTCTCGGTGAAGGCGTACCAGATCGAGAAGGTCACATTGTTCTGGTGGAACTGGCGGAACCAGGGATCGAGCTCGAAATAATCGAGCATGTCGTGCATCCAGCCCATGTTCCACTTCAGGTTGAAGCCCAGGCCGCCGATGTCGGTGGGTTGGGTCACCATCGGCCAGGTGGTGGATTCCTCCGCGATCGAGAGGGCACCGGGGAAGTGCTGGAACAGCACGTGGTTCGCCTGCTGCAGGAAGCGCACCGCCTCGGTGTTCTCGCGTCCGCCATGTTCATTCGCCAGCCATTCCCCATCGGGCCGTAGGTAGTCGCGGTAGAGCATCGAGGCCACCGCATCGACCCGGATGCCATCGATGTGGAACTCCTCAAACCAATAGATCAAGTTGGCCACAAGGAAGTTGCGCACTTCGTTGCGGCTGTAATTAAAAATAAGCGTGCCCCATTCCTTGTGCTCACCGATACGAGGGTCGGCATGTTCGTAGAGGTGGGCGCCATCGAAGAAGGCCAGGCCGTGGGCGTCTTTGGGGAAGTGGCCCGGCACCCAGTCGAGGATCACGCCGATGCCCTCGGCATGGCAGCGGTCTACGAAGGCGCGGAATTCATTCGGGCTGCCGAAGCGGCTGGTGGGGGCATACCAGCCGGTCACCTGATAGCCCCAGGAGCCATCAAAGGGATGCTCGGAGATCGGCATCAGTTCGATGTGGGTGAAGCCCCGCGCCTTCACGTAGGGAATCACCCTATCGGCCAGTTCGGGATAGGTGAGCAGGCGGGCCCCGGGCTTCATGTCCGCCGCGGGCACCGGCGGGCGCGGCGTGCCGTCGGCTTCGATGTAGGGCTGATCGGCGGCGGCGTGGATCCAGCTGCCGAGGTGCATTTCGTACACCGAGATCGGCCGGTCGAGGGGATTGCGGCCATCGCGCTCCTGCATCCAGGCGCCGTCCTGCCAGTCGTAGCCGCCCAGCTGGGCCACCACCGAGGCGTTATCGGGGCGCACCTGGTGCCGGAAACCGTAGGGGTCGGACTTCTGGTAGCAGTGCCCGTTCTGGGCCCGCACTTCGTATTTGTAGATGGCGCCCTGGCTCAGCCCCGGGATGAACAGCTCCCAGCCGCCGCCCAGCCGTTGCTGCATGGGATGGTGGCGGCCATCCCAGCTGTTGAAATCACCAAGCACCGCCACGCTGCGGGCGTTGGGAGCCCAGAGGCAGAACTGCACGCCGGCCACCCCGTTGTGGCTGACGGGATGGGCGCCCATCCGATGCCAGATGTGGTGGTGGTTGCCTTCGGCGAAGAGATGGCGGTCGAGCTCGCCCATCCATTCGTGGCGGAAGGCCCAGGGGTCGTGGGCTTCATGCTCGATGCCGCCACGCAGCACTCTCACCCGGTAGCTGCTGCCGGGGTCATGATCGAGATCCGCCTCAAAAATCCACGGGTGGTTGGGGGTGGCCATCGGCCGCGGGCCGTGCCCCTCGAGCAGCAGGTCCACCCGCTCGGCCTCCGGCATCCACACCCGCACAACCCAGCCCCCCCCCGGCAGCGCCTGGGGACCCAGCACCGCCAAGGGATGGTCGTGGCGACATTCGGCCAGCCTCGTGGCGTCGTCGACCATCCAATCGAGGCTGGGCAGCACCATGGGGGCTCAGGGGGGTTGCGCCGGGAGCTTACGCCGCTTTGGTGTTCCCTCAGCGGCTGGGGGCTGGAGGGTTCGGTTCCGTGGGGAAATCGACGCCGACGATCTGGTTGCGGCGATCGAGGATCACAAACAGGCTGTCGGTGATGCGGCGGAATTCGCACTTCACCAGCACCAGTTTCTGATCGCCGCTGCCCTCGGAACGGAACACCTGCTTGATCGCCACAAAATCGCCGGTGAGGCGCTGCAGCCGCTGCCATTTGATCTGCATGGAGGCCGGCGGGATCTCGCTCTGCAGCTCCGGAGAAAGCAGGCTGTTGGCGCTGATGTAGAGCCCCTGGCTGATCCGTTCCACGAATTGCCGGGCCACCGTTTCTGCGGGTTGGTCGGCGACGTCGAAGTGATAGCCCTCCAGCAGGCCATTGGCGTCGATCACCATCTGCAGTTCCCTGGGCCCGGCGCTGGTGACCAGGCGGGTGGTGATCGTGCTGGAATCCTGACCTGGCACCACCGGCCCGAGGGTCCAGCTCAGCAGCTTGGGCATGGTGCTCATCCGCTGGCGGATCATCGCGGGGCTGGTCATCCGTTGCAGGCTGGGTGCGAACTGGCGGTAGCGGCTGATGGCATCGCCATTGCGCAGGGTCACCAGGATCCGTTCCGCGGCGGCCTTGGTGCGGGCGACCACCATGGCGCTGCTGGCCTGGCTGGCGGGGGCCACGGCGGGGGCCGCCGCCTGGGCCCGGACCGGCCCGTTCACCAGGCCCAGCCCTGCGAGGCCAACCGCGCTGGCAACGAGCAGGGGGAAAGGGAAGGGGCGCAGGAGCGAAGGTGGCATCGCAACGGTGGCTGGAGTGGGCTCAGTTTGCCCCAAGCTTCCCGTGCTGCAGATCCGCCTCCAATAGAGGCACAAACTGCAGCAGGCTCCCCTCTAAGGCCAGGGTCAGCGTGATCACGCGGTGGTTCGGCCCCGCGGGGCCCCAGGGCTGGGAGCCGTCACCGGGATTCACGGCGATCGCCGGCCAGGCCGCCGCGGCGATCGAGAGCCGCAGGCGGTCGCCGCTTGTCAGCGCCACCGCCAGGGGCTGCAGCTCCACCCGCCGCACCCGGGCCTCCAGGGCGTGTGGGCCCAGCACGCGGGCGAAACCGGTGCTCAGCTGGCGCACTTCCGTGCTCGCCGCCGGGAGCAGGGACAGGGCGATGCAGAGATCGAAGCCCGGTTGATCGGCCCGAACGGAGATCTCCAGGCTGGGGCAACCCAGCAGGATCAGCTCCCCGGGCAGTGGCGCGGTGCTGAAGCAGGCCACATCGGCGCGGTTGTCCAGGTCACGGCGCTCCACCACGCCAGGATCGGGGCCCAGGTGCCCGCCCCGTGCGGGGAGCGGTCGCCAGGGATCGTGTACCAGCCACACCCGAGCGCCGGCAGCCGGATTGGGCCCCTGGGCGGCAGCGGCCTGCTCAGGCTGGCAGGAAAGGAGCTCGCCCTCCTCCGACCGGATCGCGGCCCGCCCATCGCTGCGCAGGGTCCAGGCCAGCGTTGGATCGGCTTCCTGGGGGCCCGCCGCCAGGGCGGAGGGGTTCCACCAGCCGCCCCTCCCTTCAACCTCCAGGGCGATGCCGCCCTGCAGGGCGGAGGCGAGCGATCCCGGGATCTCCGCTGGCCGCTCTGGCGCGGCGCCTGAGGCTGGCCGGGCTGCCCCGCTGGCTTCCAGGCGGGTCAGCGCCGCATCTGCAGGGGCGGGATCCTCCTGCAGATGCCGGCGGAAGAAGGCGACCTGCAAGGCATCGATCCCCCCCCGCCAGTGGAGATGGGTCCAGCTGCCGATCACCAAACCCGGATGCCCCCCGGCGGCCCGGGCTCGCTCCCAGAGGTCCAGCACCCCCCGCAGGTGGGGATCGTGCCAGCCGCCGATCAGCAGCATCGGCCGACGCAGCAGCTGGTGAGCCACCCGATGGCGCCGCCATCCCTGCGGATCGCCGGCATCGCGGCGGAGCCAGCCCAGGCCCATGCCGTCTGGATCCAGCTCCTCCAGCAGGGCCGGCCCTTCCGACTGGAAGGCTCCGCTCTCAAGGCTCTGGCGGATCTTGCGCCACCCCTGGTCATCGTCGCGGCGCCGGCAGCCCTCGGCGGCCAACTGCAGCGCCCAGGCCAGACCCAGCCCCCACCAGTGGGCGCCGCCCTGGCTGGCCCAGTGATGCCGTTCATCCAGTCCTGCCATGGCGGGCGCCAGGCAGTTGGGGAGGGGATCATCGCGGCGGTCGACCCCGGCGCCAATTCCGGTTTCCATCTCCCCGATTCCCTCCGCAGGGCCGGTGTTGAGGAGCTGGGTGAGGCCCTGATAGGAGAAGCCATAGGTGCCCACGCGGCCGTTGGCGCCCTCCAGGCTGCGGGCCCAGCGCACAGCCGTGGCTCCATCGGCGGCCTCGCCGGCGAAGCCGCGGAACTCCCCTTCGGAATCGCCCCGGCCCCGCACGTCCTGCACGGCCACGAGGAAGCCCTGGGCCGCATACCAGGCCGGGTGGGCATAGGTGACGGTGGAGGCGATCGCCCGGCCGTAGGGCTGGCGCATCAGCAGCACGGGCCAGGGGCCTGATCCGTGGGGCCCGGCCGGCTCAGGCCGCCAGAGCCGGGTGGCGAGCCGCACCCCGTCCCGGCAGGGCATCCAGAGCTCCCGGCCGGTCTCCATTCAGCGCACGTCGGGGCAGTGCAGGCCGATCACATAGGTGGTGAGCACCTCCGCATCCAGGGTGCTGAGCCCCTGGCTGGCGGCCAGCTTGGCGATCGCCTCCTTTGAGGTGGCCGACTGGCCGCTGGCGTTGAGCTGCTTGAACTGCTCGCAGAGGCTGCGGGCCAGGGCGGGATTTTGTTTCACCGTGTCCAGCATTCCCGCGGCCGCCGGCAACGGCGAAAGCAGCAGGGGGATCATCGCCAGGCCGAGCGCCAGAAGGCCTGAGGCGGAGTGGCGGGGTGATCCCGCGGTGCAGGGCCTGGCGCCGCACGATGACCCGGCGATGGCCGCGGATCGGGCCCGGAACGACGTGGCCTGGAATGAGGTGGTGACCATGGCGGGTCGAGAGCAGGCGAGAAGGGCGGAGCAGGGTCCTGCTTTGCTTCCATTTCACGCAGCCCGCCGTTTGCGGTCGGTTCGGTTGGGGTCAGTTCCGCGAGCGACCGGTGCGGGCCGCGGCCCGCAGGATCCAGGTCCGCAGGCTCGCCAGGCTGGGGGGTGGCACCGCGCTGCCGATGAGGCGGCGCTGCAGCCGCCCGACCTGGCGCCGCAGGTCCTCGGGGTTGGCCTCCGCCAGGGCCCTGGCATCGCCCACGCCGGCATGGAGCAAGAGAGCCGCTTCCGCCGGGGCCAGGTCCACCGCCACCACCAGCCGGGCCTGGCCCCGCAGCCTCACCAGACGCGCCTCGCTGCCGGGGCTGGTGCTGGCGAGGCGGCGCAGCTGCTCAGCATCGAGGTTCGCCATCGCTTCCCAGCTGGTGATTCCCGCCCGATCGAGCAGCTCGCGTTCCTTCCGGAAGGAGCCGGCGAGTGAGAAGGGATGGGGGCTCACGCTTCGAGCCCCTTCAACGCAGGGTCAGGCTGCCGGTGGCCAGCTCCACCAGGGCTTCTCCCAACACCACCGGCTGGCCTGCCCCTTCTGGGGCGGGTTCCACGCGCCGCAGCCGCACATGCACGAAGCCGTCCTCGCTGGTGCGGCTATTGCCGCGAACGTTGCGGGCCACCTCTTCCAGGGTCGGCCGGATGGCCTCAGCGGGGAGATCGGCCGGGGCGGCTGCGATCACCAGGTCGGTGCCGTTGTCGTACACGACCGGCACCGAGCGGGCTCCCGGGATCGAGATCCGCGGCACATAGCTCACGGCGAAGGCCAGGCAGGAGATCGCCAGCAGCAGGGTGAAGCTGCTGACTCCCACCAGGCGGAAGCGCACGCCCCAGCGGGCCATGAAGGCCACCACGGTCACCACCACCAACACCCCTCCGGCGGCGCCGAGCCACTGGCCAGCCTGGAAGAAGATCGGATCGGGTCCCATGGTGGATCGGGGAGGGCCCTTTATATTGCGGCCCAACCGGACGGTGACGGTCCCAGGGGGATGCCCGAACGGCCTGATCGCATCACAGCCAAAACCTCGGAACCCCGCGGATCCGGAGGCGGTGCAGGTTGTCTCCTGCCCCTGGCACTTTTGGCCGGCGGGCTCGTTGTGGGAGGCGGCCTGGCCCTGCGCTTCGGGGTCGATCCCCTGCTCCAACGGGTCTTCGAGCGCTGGCGCCCCCGCCTTGAGCAGCTCGTGGGCAAGGTTATGGGTCGCCCCCTGGACTTGGGTGCCTACCGGGGCATCGGCCCCGAGGGATTGCGGATTGGCCCCAGCCGCTTCCGGGCCGGCCCCGACGATGGCTCCACCATCAGCGTCCGGGAAATCCAGGTGCGCCTCCATCCGCTGGTGAGCTGGCGGCAGCGCGCTCTGGTGCTTGACCTCGATGTGCTCGATCCGGTGGTGGACCTGCGCCGCAATGCCCAGGGTCAGCTCTGGGTGCTGGGCCGGCTGAAGCCCGGGGGGGAGCCGCCGCGGGTCGATCTACGGATCCGGGTGCCCCGGGGCGGTCCGGTGCGGATCTGGAATGTCACGGCCCAGGGCAGGCCCCTGGCGTTCCAGGTCAAGGGGGGTGCCCAGCTGCGCCTGCATGAACGCAGCCTCCGCTTGCGGGCCGGCCTCAGCGCCCCGGGAGAGGCGGGTGAGGCCCTGGTGGTGGGAGATGGCAACTGGCAGCGCAACCTCTGGCGGGTCGACCTGAGCACCCGCCGCTTCGCCGCTGCGCCCTTTGAGCCACTCCTGCCCGTGCAGGGAACCCTTCGCGGCCAGGCGGAGGGGCAGGTGAGCGTCCAGGTCGATCGCAGTCGCCCCAGTTGTAAGGGAACGCTGACCGTGCGGCAGGCCAGCTGGCGGCCTCCCGCCCTGGAGGTCCCCCTCACCAGCGACCGTCTGGCCTGGAGCTGCCGGGACCAGAGCCTCATCTTGGCCGATTCCCCCTGGGGGTATGGCACCTGGGGAGGGCGCATCGCCGGCCGCACCGCCACCGATGGCCGGCTTGCCCTCGACCTCACGGCCCGTCCCCCCGCCGCCAACCCCCTGGCCGCCCTTCCCCTGAAGGCCCGTCTCAGCGGGCATTGGATCCGCGGCGGTGTGGCCTTGGAGCAGCTGGAGGGGAGTCTGGGCCGGTCGCGGCTGCAGGCCGAGGGCCGCCTGACCCGTCAGCTGACCATCGCCGGCGACTGGCGGCTGGAGCCCTCCGAGCTATTTCAGAACCGTGACCTGCCCCCCTGGCTGCGGCAACGGCCGCTGCAGGGTCGGTTCCGGGCGGATGGCCCGCTGCGTTCCCCGCGGCTGTTGGCCACCACCCGCCAGAGCGATCTCCCCCTGATCGGCACCGCGGCGGTGTCGCTGCTCTGGAGCGATGGCTTGGTTCAGCTCACCGAGCTGCGCAGCGATCATCTGCTGGCTTCCGCCAGCCTGCCGATGGCTCTCCAGCGGGGTGGGGGTGTGGCGTGGGGCGATCTGAGCGGCCGCCTGCAGCTGCGCAACTATCCCCTCAGCCGCCTGAACCGTCTCGTCGGCACGACCCTGGCGGGCCGCCTCGATGCCGATGGCAGCCTGCGGGGCCCCCTCCGGGGGCTGCTGCCGGATCTGCGCCTGCGGCTCCGCAACCCCGGCGGCGGGCCGCTGCGGCTCCCTGAGATCTGGAGCGGCACCCTGGTGGGGGCAGGTGATGGGGCCCGTCTGCGGTTGATGGCGGAGGCGCCGGCCCCGGCGGGCCGGCTCGAGGCTCGCTTTGATCAGGCCTGGCAGCCCCTGGCCCTGGCCATGGAACGGGGTGGTGGCAGCCTGAAGCTCACCGCCTTCAACGACCAAGCCCGCTCCGCCGCAGGCCGCTACCGCTGGCAGGCGCGCTCCTTTCCGCTGCAGGGCCTGGCCGTGGCCCTGGGTGAGCGCTCGCGGCTCCGGAGCCTGCAGGGCGCCCTCAGCGGGCAGGGCGAGTTGGCCCTGCGGCCCCTCAAGGTGCAGGGGGATCTGGCCGTGGATCATCCCAGCTTCCTGCGCGTGGCCGGCCGTAGCCTGCGCGCCAGCGTGGCCTATGCCGATCGCCGCTATCGCCTGAAGGGCCAGCTCGATGCCCTGGTGGGTGGTTCGATCGCGGCCCAGTTGGAGGGTCGCCGGGATGGCCCCTTCCAGGCCCGCCTCCAGGCCCGCGGCATCGGCGCTCCCTTCGTGCGGGAGTTGCTGGCCGCCTACGACCTCTGGCGGGGCCGCCCCCTGCCGCCCCGGGGCCGTGCCGCCGATCTGGGCACCCTGGCCATCGACACCCTCGGCCGCAGCATCGAGGAGCAGCTGAGCCTGTTGGCGGAGTCGCGTCGGCTGGCGGACCAACGGGATCAGGCCCTGGAGCGGGCGCCCCGGGCCGAGAGACTGGAGCGCTTGCAGCTCGCCCTCGATGCCGACCTGCAGCTCAGTGGAACGAAGCTCCGCGATGCCAAGGCCGAGCTCCAGGCTCGCGGCAACCTCTGGATCGATGCCAATGACCGCGACCGCAGCCTCAGCAGGGAGCCCTTCCGCTTCCAGCTGGCCGGGCCGATCAGCGCTGGAGAGGGCAGCTTTGAGCTGGAGCACCTGCCGCTGTCCCTGCTGGCTTTACTCACCCCCGTGCCGGACACTCTGCGCGGCACGCTGCAGGCCCGCGGTCGCTACGGGCTCGGCGGGGGCCAGCCGAGCCTTTCGGTGGATCTGGCCCTGCAGGGGGCCGGCCTGGGCGGCCAGGAGCTGGCCCTGCAGCGCGGCCGGGTCGAACTTCGAGGCCAGGGGCTGAACCTCGATCTCTCGATGCGGGCGGCGGGGGCCGCCAACAGCGTGGATCTGGCCGGCACGGTTCCCCTCGACCCCAGCAGCTCCGGCCTGGAGGTGCGCATCGCCAGCCGCGATGACGGCCTGCTGTTTCTCACCCGCTTGGCCGCCGGCTCAGGAGCCATCGATTGGAAGCGGGGTAGCGCGGATCTCCAGCTGCTCGTGCGGGGCAGCCTCGCCGATCCGATCGCCAACGGCTTTTTGCGGCTGCGCAATGGCGAGTGCCGCTTCATCGGCCAGACCCTGCAGGGGGTGCAGGCGATGGTGCTCTTCGATTCCCAGCAGCTGGTGCTGCAGGACCTGGTGGCGCGGGTGGGTCGGAGCGGTCGAATCCGCGGTCAGGGGAGGCTGGGCCTGGTGCGCCCACTCGAGAGCGACACCGGCCTGGCGATCGACCTGACGGCCATCCCTTTCGCCGTCTCCCGCATCACCGCCCAGGCCCAGGGCCGCCTCACGCTGGCCGGCAGCCTCCTGGCTCCCCGTCTGGGGGGTGATGTGGCGATCGGCAAGGGCAGCATCAATGTGCTGCCGGCGGCCGTCGCCAAGGCGGAGCCGGCCTCCCATCAGCAGGCCGAACCCACCAGCGTGTCCCAGCTGGTGGAGGGGAAGTGGGATTTCCGCAAGCCCCTGGTGCTGCTTGGGCCCGATGTGGCCTCCTCCACATCCGCTTCGCTGGAGGAGGCGATTCCCCGGGTTCCCTGGCTGCGTTTCGACGGCCTGCGGATCGGCCTTGGACCGGACCTGCGGGTGGTGGTGCCCAACGTGGCGAACTTCCAGACCGGTGGCAGCCTGCGGATCAGCGGCCGCCTCGATCCCAGCCTGCGGGCCTCCGGCGTGGTGAAGCTGCTGAGCGGGCGCCTCAACCTGTTCACCACCAGCTTCAGCCTCGATCCCGAAGCCCCGAATGTGGCGATCTTCACGCCGTCGCTGGGGCTCGTTCCTTACCTCGACATCGCCTTGCGCACCAGGATCGCCGACAGCCTCAATGTGATCGCCCCCTCCGGCCTCTCGGATGCGGCCTCCAGTTCTTTGGCGCTCACCCAGCAGCAGGCCCAGGGGGGCTTCTCCTCCCTCAATCAGCTCAACTTGATCCTGGTCACGGTGAGCGTGAGCGGCCCCGCCGATCGCATCGCCGAGAACCTCAAGCTGCGCAGCAGCCCCCCCCTGCCCCAGGACCGGCTGGTGGCCCTGATCGGCGGCAACTCCCTGGCCGGCCTCAGCGGCGGCGGTGCCGGCACGGCCCTGGCCACGGTGTTGGGTCAGTCGCTGCTCTCGCCGCTGCTCTCCAGCCTTTCCGATGCCTTCGGCCAGCGGGTGAGCTTGGCCCTCTATCCCACCTATGTGACCCCGGCGATCGAATCAAACCAGGAGCGGCGCTCCGGCAGGGTGCCGCCCCAGCTGGTGCTCGGTTCGGAGATCGGCTACGACCTCACCGATCGGATCAACACCTCCGTGCTAGCTGCACCCAACCGCTCCGACATCCCCCCCCAGGTGACGGTGAACTACAAGGCCTCCGATCAGCTCAACCTGGAGGCTTCGGTCGACACCCAGGGCTCCTGGCAGACGCAGTTGCGGGTGTTTTTCCGGTTTTAGCGCTATGTGGCTCCACATCCACCAAGGTCCAGAGCCCCCCCCCACTTAGTCCTTGGCTCCGGCATCGGAGGAATTGGCAGTGAAGAATAAACCTGAAGCTGGTGGTGGGCTGGTAAACGATGAAGTTGTGCTTGCCTTGGCATAGACTTGACAAAACTACGGTCAAAGTGAAGACTAGTGAATTGATGTTTTGATCAATTTAAGCCTTTATGAATAGTGAACAACTAAGACTGCAAGAAGCCCGCGACGGTAAAACCCCCTGGAAAAAATGGGGTCCTTATCTGAGTGAACGTCAATGGGGCACCGTCCGCGAGGATTATAGTGATAATGGCGATGCCTGGAATTATTTCACCCACGACCAGGCGCGATCGCGGGCCTATCGCTGGGGAGAAGACGGCTTGGGCGGCATTTCTGACGACCATCAAGTTCTTTGTTTTGCACTAGCGCTGTGGAATGGCAACGATCCGATCCTGAAGGAACGGGCGTTTGGCCTCAACAACAGCGAAGGCAATCACGGCGAAGACGTAAAGGAATACTACTTCTACCTTGATTGCACGCCGACGCACTCGTACATGCAATATCTGTACAAGTATCCGCATGCAGCTTATCCCTATGAAGACCTAATCAAGGTCAATGGCCAACGCAGTCGGGACGAATTAGAATATGAACTGCTCGATACTGGCATCTTCGACGAAGACCGCTATTTCGATGTCTTTATCGAGTACGCCAAAGCTGATGGGCCTGAAGATATTTTGATTAAAATTAGCGTTGCCAATCGCGGCCCGGAAGCAGCGTCTCTGCATCTCTTGCCCACCGTCTGGTTCCGCAACACCTGGTCTTGGTCCGATAGCTATTCTAAACCCATTCTTCAAAAGGTTGAGAGTCAAGGTCATAGCATCATTCATGCCCATCATACCGATCCTTTTTTTCAGGATTTACTGGCGGACTACTACCTTTACTGCGATGGTCATGTTTCAGTTTTGTTTACGGAGAATGAAACGAACAATGCTCGCCTCTTTGCTGAAGTCAATGCCAGTCCTTATGTGAAGGACGGTATCAACAACTACTTGGTGCATGGGCAGCAGGATGCCGTGAATCCAGCTCAGATGGGCACAAAAGCATCTCCTCATTATCAATTGATTGTGGCTGCCGGAGCGACAGAAGTTGTCCAGCTGCGCCTGTGCCGCACCGCACCAGCTCAGATGGGCCAGCCGTTTGCCGGATTCGATGCCATTGTTCAAACTCGCTTAAAGGAAGCCGATGACTTCTACGACTTCGTTACACCAGCAAAAATCAAGGCTGAATCCCCGGAACAGGTGAATCTGATGAGGCAGGCGCTGGCTGGCATGCTGTGGTCGAAGCAGTATTTCTATTACGATGTGGCCAAGTGGCTCGACGAACATAACATTACCCCCTATTCGAAATTGGAGCAGCGCCAACGAATTCGCAACGGTGATTGGTTTCACGCTAGATGCGATGACATCATCTCCATGCCGGATAAGTGGGAGTATCCCTGGTTTGCAGCCTGGGATCTGGCCTTCCATATGATCCCGTTGTCGATCGTGGACTCAGACTTTGCCAAAGCCCAGTTGGACTTGATGCTGAGAAACGACTACCTGCATCCCAACGGTCAAATGCCTGCTTATGAGTGGAACTTTAGTGATGTCAACCCGCCCGTCCATGCTTACGCCACGATTCAAATTTATTTGATGGATAAGGCACGCAATAGCGGAAATGGAGATATCGACTTTCTGAAGTATGCTTTTTCCAAGCTTCTCGTCAACTTTACCTGGTGGGTTAACCGCAAGGATCGCTTAGGCAACAATGTCTTTGAGGGGGGCTTTTTAGGTCTTGATAACATCAGCGTGTTTGATCGTAGTTCGCCCCTGCCGATGGGGGGATCTCTTGAGCAGGCCGACGGCACAGCCTGGATGGTCTTTTTCAGCCAGCAGATGCTGCGGATTGCCGTTGAACTAGCGATATACGATCACCACTACGAAGAGTTCGTTACCAAGTTCTTTCAGCATTCGATGTGGATTGCAGGCGCGATGGATCGGCTGGGCGAACACCAGGATGAAATGTGGGATGAAGAGGACGGATTCTTCTACGATGTTGTGCGTTTTCCCGATGGCACGGCCAAGCGTTTGAAGGTGCGATCGATGGTCGGACTGCTTCCGCTCGCTGCCGTGGCCCTGTTTGAAGAAGCCGATATTGCGCAGATGCCCAAAGCCCTTAATCGTGAGATGGCCTTTTTCCGCCGCCATCCCGAACTGACCAAGTCCATGCACTTTCCTACACAAAAAGGTGTATCCAATCGGCGTATGTTGACCGTGTTCACCGAGGAGAAATTGCGTCGCGTCCTTGCCCGGATGCTGGATGAAAACGAATTCCTTAGTCCCTATGGCATTCGTGCCCTCTCTCGTTATCACCTGGAGAATCCCTTTGTGTTTCGCCATGGGGGACAAGAATTCCGCGTGGACTATTTGCCAGGTGATTCCAACAACGGAATGTTTGGCGGCAATTCCAATTGGCGCGGCCCGATTTGGATGCCCGTTAACTTCTTGATCCTGGGTTCGCTGTATCGGCTCTATGCCTTCTATGGCGATGCGTTCACCATTGAATGCCCCACCGGATCGGGACAGCACATGACCTTGTTTGAGGTAGCGCAGGAACTCAGCCATCGTCTAACCCGAATCTTCCTGCCCGATACAAACGGTCGCCGGCCTGTTTATGGAGCCGCAGAAAAATTCCAAACCGATCCCCACTGGAAGGATTACGTTCTCTTCTATGAATACTTCCACGGCGACAATGGTGCCGGCATCGGTGCCAGTCACCAGACGGGTTGGACGGGTGTGATTGCTCGCATCATTCAGATTATGGGTGATATGAGCAAAGAGACATTGAAGGGTGCGTCTGCCGAGATGGAAGCGGTGAAAAAGACGGTGGGCCATTAACCTCTAGCCGAAAAGGCAGGGAGTAACCATTGTCTTATCCTTGCTGACACCTCCAACGAATTTCTTCTCGCAAACAGCGGCGGTAAAGATGACACGAAAACACTGGTTTCTTGCAGGCCTGATTCTCTTTGGAGCAATGATTGCATTTGCTCATTCCCAGTTGCCCCCGAATTGGTTTAAGCCTGATGACTTGGTCAATCTATCCAGCGTTCTCACCCTCATTTCATTCACTGTTCAAAGCATCCTGGCACTGCGCTTTTTGGCGATAGGCGCACAATTAATGTTTATTCCTTATTGCTTGCTGCAATCCCCTCCTCTCTGGACTCCTGCGATTTGGAATGTTCTATTTCTGGCGGTGAATGTCGTTAATGTGATTGTCTTGTTGCTTGCAAGAAGGCCGGTGATTCTAAACCCCGATGAAGAGCAATTGTACAACCTAGCTTTCAACAGTCTTAGCCCGCGCGAATTTCTCAAGCTGCTGTCCTTGGGGGAGTGGCGAGAGGGAGAGGCTGGTGAAACCCTCATCTTTTCCGGTCAATACAACTCCAGTGTCTCGATTCTCTGCCGTGGTGAGGCGATTTCTATTGCAGATAGCACAGAACAGATCAAAATTCCGGAGGGGAAGCTAATCGGAATTGCATCAGTCTTAATGGGTGACCCCTTGCCTGTGGATATTAAATTGAAAACTCGTTCGCGTTATATCTGCTGGCATGTTCAACCGTTGCGAAAGTTTCTCGATCAACAACCTGAGATCCGCTCGAAGCTTCAGCAAATTGTCAGCCATGACCTGGCCCAATCAGTGCGAATTCTGCATGACAAACAACTTGAGGATTGGCGTGTCATTCGAGCCAATGACCAATTCAAAACTTAAGCGATCTTCAGGGCCTGCCCTCACTCGCTGATCGCCTTGGTGGGCATCGCCGATCAATCTTGATCTTTGTTTACTTACTTCGGCTGGAGTCGTTCATCTTGATTGGATGATTGCTTCTCCTTTGCGATTGCTGGTTATCTGATCCCTTGGATAGTTATGCATTAATCTTTGCTGGAGGGCAGCGGGTTTTAGCTTCAGGCTTTCCAACCGCGGTACTGGTGCCCGGCCTGCGTTCGCCTTCCCCATTTTGTCCACCGTAATCCCCTCCACTGCTGAGCGCATCAGCCCCGAACTCCTCGGCCTCGACATCGGCGGCACCGCCATCAAGCTCGGCCGCTTCGACCGGCAGGGCAACCTGCTCGCCGAGCTCGACGTGCCCACGCCCCAGCCCCAGATGCCGGGGGCCGTTTGCCAGGCGGTGGTGGACGCGGTGGCGGCCCTGGATCCGGAGCGCCGGGCCGACCGGGTGGGCATCGGCCTGCCGGGCCCCACCGATCGCGACGGGCGTATCGCCCGGCTGGCGATCAACCTGCCGGGTTGGCGGCGCATCCCCCTGGCCGACTGGCTCGAACCTCAGCTGGAGCGGCCTGTGGTGCTGGCCAACGATGCCAATTGTGCCTTGTTGGGCGAGGCCTGGCGGGGGGCAGCGGTGGATTGTCCCGACACGATCCTGCTCACCCTCGGCACCGGCGTGGGCGGCGGCGTCTTGATCAGTGGGGCGCTGTTCACCGGCCCCGATGGTGCCGGCGCCGAACTCGGCCTGATCGGGGTGGATCCCGAGGGGCCGCCCTGCCCCACCGGCAACCGGGGCTCCCTCCAGCAGTACTGCAGCATCGGAGCCCTGGCCCGGCTCAGTCCTCTCGATCCAGCGGAGCTCGACAGCCGCGCCGCCGCCGGCGATCCGGAGGCCCGGGCGGTATGGGAGCGCTATGGCCAGCGGCTCGGCCAGGGCCTCAGTTCCCTGCTCTATGTGCTCAGTCCACGGCTAGTGCTGATCGGCGGTGGCTTGAGCGCCGCGATCGATCACTTCCTGCCGGCCGTGTGGCGGGAGGTTGAGCTGCGGGTGCTGCCGGAATGCCGGGAGGAGCTGGTGATCCGGCGCTGCGCCCTCGGCAACGGTGCCGGGCGACTCGGGGCGGCTCGGTTGGCGCTGGAGCGTTTCGGCTGAGCACTGAGCACTGAGCACTGTGCACAGAGCACAGAGCACAGAGCAATAGGCAAGTGATGGGCTGGTTTCGGTCCCCAGGGCCCTCGCTCCTGCCGGGCGGGTCGGATGATGGGGGGATGGCAGTTCCCTCCCCCCCTTTGCCCTCCGAGGCCACCGTTCCCGAGCCCTCGCCCGAGCTGCTGGCTCGGGCGGCGGCGGTGCGGCGGGCCGCCATGGGGCTGGCCCAGACCAGCGACGCTGAGCGCCGCGCGGCTCTGCTGGCCATGGCCGATGCGCTGGCCGCCGACGCCGAGGCGATCCTGGCCGCGAACCGCGCCGATCTGGAGGCCGCCGCCGCCGATGGCCTGGCCGCGCCTCTGGTGGCCCGCCTCAAGCTCGATGCCGCCAAGCTCGACGGCGCCATCGAGGGGGTGCGCCAGGTCGCCGCTCTCGACGATCCCCTCGGCCGCCGTCAGCTCCACACCGAACTCGATGAAGGGCTGGTGCTGGAGCGCCTCAGCGTGCCGCTCGGGGTGGTGGGGGTGATTTTTGAGGCGCGGCCCGATGCGGTGATGCAGATTGCCTCCCTAGCCATCCGCTCCGGCAATGGCGCCCTGCTCAAGGGGGGCCGTGAGGCCAGTCGCAGCTGCGCGGCCATCCATGCCGCCCTGCAGCGGGGTCTGGCGGCCAGCGCTGTGGATCCCCTGGCCCTGGAGCTGCTCACCTCCCGGGCGGAGAGCCTGGCCCTGCTGAAGTTGGACGGGCTGGTGGACCTGATCATTCCCCGCGGTTCCAACCAGCTGGTGCGCTTCATCCAGGACCACACCCGCATCCCGGTGCTCGGCCATGCCGATGGCATCTGCCACATCTATATCGATGCGGCTGCCGACCTCGATCAGGCCCTGCGGCTCGCCCTCGACAGCAAGACCCAGTACCCCGCGGCCTGCAACGCGATCGAAACCCTGCTGGTGCACCGCGATGTGGCCCCGGCCTTCCTGGAGCGAGCCCTTCCCGCCTTCGCCGCGGCTGGCGTGGAGCTTCGCGGCGATCCGGCCGCCTGTGCTCTGGGGGTATCCAACGCCGCCACCGACGACGACTGGTCCACCGAATACTCCGATCTGATTCTCAGCCTGCGGGTGGTGGACGACCTGGGGCAGGCCCTGGAGCACATCCGCCGCTACGGCTCCCGCCACACCGATGCCATCTGCACCACCGACCTGCTCGCGGCCGATCGCTTCCTGGCCGCTGTCGACAGCGCCGGGGTGTATCTCAACTGCTCCACCCGCTTTGCCGATGGCTTCCGCTACGGCTTCGGCGCCGAGGTGGGGATCAGCACCCAGACCCTGCCGCCCCGCGGGCCGGTGGGTCTTGAGGGCCTGGTCACCTACCGCTACCGCCTGCGGGGCCAGGGCCACATCGCCGCCGATTACGCCTCCGGCGCCCGCGCCTTCACCCACCGTTCGCTGCCGCTCTGAGTCCCGGATGAGCCCTTCCCCCGAGTTGGCTGCTGCTCCGCCGCTGGTGTTGGTCCACGGCCTGTTCGACACCCCGCGCGTGTTCGACACCCTGCGCCGTCGGCTAGCGGGTCGCCGCTCCCCCTTGCTGGTGCCCCACCTGCCCCATGCCCTGGGCTCGGTGCCCCTGGAGGATCTCGCCGCCATGCTCGGCAGCCACATCGAGGCGGCCTTCGGAGCGGAGCAGCCGGTGGATCTGATGGGGTTTTCGATGGGCGGCGTGATCGGCCGCACCTGGATTCAGCTGGGGGGCGGGCACCGCCGCACCCGCCGCTTTCTGAGCGTGGCCAGCCCCCAGAAGGGCACCCTGGCCGCCGTGCCCTTTCCCCGCTTGGCCTTGGCCGGCATCGCCGACATGAAACCCGGCAGCGACCTGCTGCGTCGTCTGGACCGCGATCTCGACCCCCTGCGCCAGGTCGAGTGCTGCAGTCTCTATTGCCCTACGGATCTCACCGTGTTCCCCGGCTGGGAGGCGGTGCTGCCGGTGGGCCCCAGCCAGCCGTTGCCGGTGTTCTGGCACAACCTGCTGATGGCCGAGCCAGGCTCCCTCGATCCGGTGGTGACCGAGCTGCTCCGGCCCTGATCGCCGCGGCTTTGCCGCCGAATCTGGTCGCCCCATCGACCCATGAACGCGTGGGTGACGCAGCCACCGATCGCATCCTTGCGGTCCATTGGCACGCTCTGTTGTGAGCTGACCTGCAGCGGTGCCGGCTCAGCCCGCCATCGCCATCGGCCGGGCTGTCCTGGCGCCCTCCACCAGTCCCGTCACCGCCAGCCCCGCACCGAGCGTCAGTGGCACGAGCTCGCGGCACTGATGCAGGGCCAGGGCGGTGGCGATGGTGAGCACCTCGGCCATCTCCGCCGCCTCCAGTCCATGGCTTCGGGCGCAGGCGGCCACCAGGGCCCCGAGCCGCTCGCGGGTTTGCTCCAGGTTCAGCAGGGCGCCGGCACTGCCTTCGGGCGGACAGATGATCGCCTCCTCTGCCATGGGCTCCCCGAGCTGGGCCAGGCTGGCCAGCAGCACGGCCACCAGGCGGCGCCCCTGCTGATCGCCGCTGGCTTCAACAAGCCGCGGCTGCCGGCTCCAGAAACGCCGGCCGCCACCCCCTGCTCCTGCTCGGGTTGCCTCAGGGAGGAGCGAGCGCTGCAGTTCGGTTCCGGCCATGCGCGCCACGCCCAGGATCCAGGTTTCGGCATGGAGGGCATCCGCTTCGGTGAGCAAGAGGCGGATCGAGCGATCCATCAGGAGGGCCGCCTCGACCAGGGGATGGTGCGGTTGGTAGGTCATGGTGGGTGCGCGGAGAACGGTGCTGCCGCAATCGGAGCAGACCCCGATCGGCAGCGGCCCATCGCTGGGATTCCGGAAGTGTTCCCCCGCCGCGACAGATGGCGCTGGCCTGTGGATCAGCCTCCCGTCAGGTCGGCAAGGGCGTCCAGCGCATCGTGAGCACCGTGGATGGGGCGAGCACCCGCCAGCTGTGTACCAGGCCTTCGCTCCACAGCACGAAGTCCCCGGCCTGCTCCAGCACCAGCTCCAGGCAGCCGCCCTCGCCTTGGAAGGTGAGCGCAAAGGCGCCGGGGCCGGCGAGCAGCGAGAGGGTGCGACCGGAGCTGGTGGGTTTGGTTGCGCCCCAGCCAGGGTCATCATCCGGATGGTGCTGGAACCATTTCAGGCAGAGGTTGTGGATAGGTGTCGCCGGCGAGGAGCTCGCGCCGTCGTCGGCCGATGCCGCCACAGGATCGCCATGGCGCAGGAAGCGCAGGCCGTCTTGCGGGATGGCCGGGTGGTCTCCCACGAACCAGTTGGTGTGAGGCTGGCTCGGGTCCCGCAGGTCCCAGGCGTTGCCCCACTCCACCCCCTTCAGCCCCTTGCCGTACTGCCGCATCGGGTTGGTGCTCCGCTGGATCAGGCCGGTGTCAGGCCGGAATGGCGGATCAGGGCCTCAGCCGAGGGGGGGCGACCCCGGAAGGCCTCGAACACCTTGGCGGGGTGAACGCTTCCGCCCAGGCTCAACACCGTGTCACGGAAGCGGCGGCCCGTGGCGCGGATCGCCTCCTCATTGCCCAGGTCTGCCTCCTCGAAGGCGCTGAAGGCATCGGCGCTGAGCACCTCGGCCCATTTATAGGAGTAATAACCCGCCGAGTAGCCCCCGGCGAAGATGTGGCTGAAGCTGCAGAGCATGGCGTCCTCCGGCAGGGGCTCCAGCACCGTGGTGGTGGCAGCGATGCGGCGACGCAGACTTTCCGGTGAAACACCGGATCCGGGAGTCCACTCGCTGTGGAGCTTCAGATCCGTGAGGGCAAAGTGCACCTGGCGGAGGGTGGCGGCGCCCCCCAGGAAGGTGCGGGCGGCCAGGAGTTTTTCGAATTCCGCCTCCGGCAGCGCTTCGCCGCTCTGCCAGTGGCGGGCCATGCCCAGCAGGGTGGCGCGGTCGTAGCACCAGTTCTCCATGAACTGGCTGGGCAGTTCCACCGCATCCCATTCCACATTGTTGATCCCCGCCGCCTGGGGCCGCTCCACGGTGGTGAGCATGTGGTGCAGGCCGTGGCCGAATTCGTGGAAGAGGGTTTCCACCTCGGCGAAGGTCATCAGGCTCGGGGTTTCGCCCACGGGCGGACTCTGGTTGCAGACCAGGTAGGCCACCGGCAGCACCGGGCTGCCATCGGCGCGCCGCTGGCGCACCAGGCATTCATCCATCCAGGCGCCGCCGCGCTTGCTGCCGGGGCGGCTGTAGGGGTCGAGGTAGAAGGCGGCGAGGGGGCGGCCATCGGCGGCATCGTTGACCCGGAAGAAGCGCACGTCGGGATGCCACACCGGCGCCTCGCCGTCCGCGGCCTCGATCGCGATGCCGAAGAGGCGGTCGCATAGCCCGAACAGACCCTCCAGCACCCGCGGCAGGGGGAACCAGGGCCGCAGCGCTTCGCTGTCCAGGTTGAAGCGCTCCTGGCGCAGTCGTTCGGCCCAGAAGCTCACGTCCCAGGGCTTGAGATCCGCAGCTTCCGGGGCACCGGCCCGGGATGCGCAGGCCCGCAGCTCCTCCAGTTCGCGCTGGGCGGCGGGGTAGGCGGCCTGGCGCAGGTCTTCGAGCAGCCGTTCCACCTCCGCCTCGGTGCCTGCCATCTTCGAGGCCAGGCTCACCTGGGCCCAGTTGGCATAGCCCAGGCGCCCTGCCTGCTCCTGGCGCAGGGTGAGGATGCGCTCGATCAGCGGGCCGTTGTCGCTGCCGTGTTCGCCCACGCCGGAGGCGCGGCTTACGTGGGCCCGGTAGAGCTGCTCCCGCAGGTCGCGGCGCCGGCTGTACTGCAGGAAAGGGCCGTAGCGGGGAAAATCGAGGCCGAGCAGCCAGGGCCCGGCTGCCGCGCTGGCCGATTCCTCACCCTTCTGGCGGGCCGCCTCGGCCAGCAGGCCCTGCAGGCTCTCGGGCAGGCCCTCCACCTCCGCGGGGTCGCTGAGCCTCAGGGTCCAGGCGTTGGTGGCATCCAGCACCTGGTTGCCGAAGCGGGTGGAGAGTTCGGCCAGCTCCTGGCTGGCGGCATTGAAAGCCTCGCGGCTCTCCCCCTGGAGCCCCACGCCCCGCAGTTCCATATCCCGCAGTTCGGAGGTCAGGATCCGCTGCTGGGTGGCATCGAGGCCGTTCTGCTGCTGCAGGCGCTTGAGGGCGCCGTGGATCACCGCGCTCTGGCCGGCCCGGTTTCCGAAGGCCACCACGGCCCCCTGCTGGCTGGCGTGGGCTGCCCGCAGCTCGGTGGTGTTGCACACGCCGTTGAGGTGGCTCACCACACCCCAGCTCCAGCGCAGCCGTTCGCCCAGGTGGTGGAGCGGGTCCATCACTTCCGCCCAGCCCAGGGGGCGTTCGGCCGCCAGGGCGCTCTCGAGCTTTGCTTCGATCGCCGCTAGCGCTTCGTGGAGTTCGCTGAGCAGGGCGGGAATGTGATCGATCACCTGATCGGGCGTGATCGCGGTGAATTCGGGCAGGCCTTCACCGGCCAGCAGGGCAGGCCGACCGGAACCGCTGGTGCTGGGGCTCACGGCGCTGGGGGCTGGGCTCATCGGCAGGCCGTGGATCACTGGGATCCATTCCAGCGCAGCGCCGTCCCCCGCTGTGGATCAACCCAAGGCGGGCAACCGGCCGAGAGCCACCTGGGCCTGGCTGGCCAGGCCCGTGGCCAGGGCGGTGGTGCTGGCTTCGTAGAGATCGATGGCCAGTCGGGGCCAGAAGCCGATCACCAGGGTGGGCACCAGCAGGCTGAGGCCGATGAGAGCCTCGCGGGGGTTCATGTCGCCGACCTTGGCCAGGGCCGGGATTCGGGGCCCGAAGAAGACCCTTCGGCAGAGGGAGAGCAAGTAGACCGGCGTGAGCACCAGGCCGATAGCCGCCAGCACGATCGTGATCACCCGGAAACCGATGGTGAAGCTGTTGTTGGAGGTGATGCCGAGGAACACGGTGATCTCGCTCACAAAGCCGCTCATACCGGGGAGGGCCAGGGAGGCCAGGGAGCTGGCTAGGAAGAAGGCGAAGGTGATCGGCAGCACCTTCGCCAGCCCGCCCATGTTGGGAATCGAGAGGGTCTTGGTGCGTTCGTAGAACACGCCTGTCACGAAGAACATGGCGGCGGCGATCAGGCCGTGGCTCACCATCTGCAGCATGGCGCCACTGATGCCAAGGGCGTCAACGGCACCGATCCCGAGCAGCACGAAGCCCATGTGGCTCACGGAACTGCAGGCGATTCGCCGTTTCACGTTGTCTTGGGCGAAGGCATTGAGGGCGCCATAAACGATGTTCACGATCCCCAGCACGATCAAGGCCGGGGCGAGCACCAGGTGGGCCTCCGGCAGCATCTGCACGTTGAAGCGCAGCAGGGCGTAGCCGCCCATCTTGAGCAGCACGCCCGCCAGCAGCATCGACACGGGAGCGTTCGCCTCGCCGTGGGCATCGGGAAGCCAGGTGTGGAGTGGGAAAATCGGCAACTTCACGCCGAAGCCCACCAGGAAGCCCAGATAACAGAGGAGCCCAAAGGTTCCTCCGGCGGAGCGGCCGGCCAGTTCGGAGAGGTTGAGGGTGAAGTGGTCTCCGGAGAGCGCCAGGGCGAGACCACTGATGAGAATCAGCAGCGAGGCGGTGGCGGTGTAAAGGATGAATTTGGTGGCGGCGTACTGGCGCTGGGCTCCGCCCCAGATCGCAATCAGCAGGTAAACCGGAACCAGCTCCAGTTCCCAGGCCAGGAAGAAGAGCAGGAAATCCTGGGAGAGGAACACCAGGGCCTGGGCCGAGGCCTGGAGCAGCAGCAGGCCGAAATAAAGACGGGTCTTGCGGGCCACGTTCCAGCTGGCGGCCACCGCCAGCAGGGTCACCAGACCACTGAGCACCACCAGGGGCGCGGAGAGACCGTCGGTGGCCAACGACCATTCCAGCCCGATGGTGGGCACCCAGGCGAAGCGTTCCACCAGCTGCAGCTGGCTGGTGCTGCCATCGAAATGGCGGGCGAACACCCAGAGAATCAGGCCAAAATCGGCCAGCAGGGTCACCAGGGCGACCGTGCGGGGCAAGCGGGGATCGTCGCCATCGCCGGGGAGCAGAGGCATGATCAGGGCCGCTGCTGCGGGCAGCAGCACGATCAGGGTGAGCCAGGGGAAGGATCCGCTCCCCGCCACCGGGAGGAACGCGGCCGAGAGGGGCAAGGTGGCGTCCATCACAGGCGGTAACGGGGGAGGGGCGACGGGGATGAGGGCATCGGGGAACGGTAGAAAACCGTTTGTCTGGGCCCTGGTCTGGGGGGCTCCGATGGCCTGGACCTGCCCTGGAGAGGCCCCCGTAGGGCACCGGAGATGTCACGCAACTGAGTAAATCTACTCATCGCTCCCTCCTAGTGGGCGCTGCTGGGCAGGTGCTCCCAGCGGCTGCCAGCCATCTGGAGGTCGAGCACGGCGCCGGTGCTCGCCACGCCCTCCGCCTCCCAGGCCTTCACCATCGCCACGCTCACGGCCTCGGCCACCGAAGGCGAAGCCAGAGCCAGCAGGGTCGGGCCGGCGCCGCTGATCACGCAGCCCCAGGCCCCGGCTGCGAGGGCGGCTTCGCGCACGGCTCCGCCCCCCTGGATCAGTCCCCAGCGGTAGGGCTCGTGGATGCGGTCATGGAGCCCGTCGGCGATCAGGTCGCCGTTGCCCCTGCGCAGGCCCTGCAGGAGCAGGGTGAGGGCGCCGAGGTTGAGCACCGCATCGGGGATCGGGATGCTGCGGGGCATGGCCCGTCGCGCCTCGCTGGTGCTCAGACGGATTGCCGGGATCGCCACCACGACCTTCACCGAGGGGTCCCAATCACAGCGCACCACCCGCCAGCGGTTGGAGGCCGCCCGGGCCGTCATGCACAGCCCCCCTAACAGGGAGGGCACCACATTGTCGGGGTGGCCCTCGATGTCGATAGCGATCTCCAGAAGCTTTTCCCGACTCAGGGGTTCGCCGACCAGGGCATTGGCGCCGATCAGGCCCGCCACGATGGCGGTGGCGCTACTGCCCAGGCCCCGGGCCGGTGGCACGGCCAGTTGCACCCGGGCCTCCAGGGCCACCGGTTCTTCGCCCGCTTCCCGCCACACCCGTTGCGCCGAGCGATACACCAGGTTATCGGGCCCCCCCCTGAGATGGCTGCCTTCGCTCCCCTGGATGATCAGGTCGAAGCGTTCGCCTCCCCCCTCGATCACCCGCAGCTCAAAGCGGTTGCCGAGATCCAGGGCGGCGCCCAAGCAATCGAAGCCAGGGCCGATGTTGGCGGTCGTTGCCGGCACATCCACCACGACACCCTGGCCGATCCGGGGACGCACCATCTCATCGATCTGACTGGCACCACTCTCGCAGCCGGTGGCCCCCTTCTGCAGAGCCGACCTCGGAGGCGCCTAACCGAGCAGCGCCCCGGCCCGGCAGGCGGCGCTGAAGCTGCCAACGGCCGGATCCGTGATCGCCTGGATCGGAATGCCGCCGAGGGTGGGGGCGAGCCGGCCCTTCGCCAGGAAGGCCTGGTTGAAGGTGGGGGAGCGCAGGCCCTCCAGCAGCTTGGCGGCGGTGCCACCCGCCAGCCAGATGCCGCCGCGACTGAGGCAGGCCAGTGCCAGGTCGCCCGTCACGGCTCCGTAGGCGCCCAGCCAGAGCTCGAGGGCTTCCCGGGCCAGGGGGTCGCCAGCGGTCGCCGCCGCGGCCACTGCTGCCGGCAGGTCGCCGCCGCCATCGCCCGCTTGCCAGCGCCGGGCTCCGTCCTCAAGGGGGTGAGGGCCTGTTGCGGATCGGCGGGCCAAGAGCCAGCGGGCCACATGCCCCAGGCCCGTGCCGCTCACCACCCGCTCGATCGAGAGGCGCTCCAGACCCAAATCCTGACGCAGCCACTCCCGCAGGTCCCATTCGGCGGCGCTGCGGGGCGCGAAGTCGCCATGGGCCGCCTCGCTCGCCACCGCCTGCAGACCGGTGGCGGTGGGGATCCCGAAAGCCACCCCGAGGCCGGTGCCGGCGCCAAGCACCAGCAATGGCGCCGATCCCACGACCTCACCCGTGCGCACCTGGGCCAACTGGGGTGGCTGCAGATGGGGCAGTCCGTAGATCAACACGGCGAAGTCGTTCACCAGCTCCACGCTGGCCAGGCCACAGGCCTGGGCCAAGGCGGCTTCATCCAGCAACCAGGGCAGGTTGGTGAGCTGAGCTCTCCCTCCCTGCACCGGGCCCGCCACGGCGAGGCAGGCCGCTTCCGGCCGGGGGTGACCCTGGCCGTGTCCATTCACAAGGAAGTGGTTCACCATCGGCCCGAGGTCGCTCCAGTCGGCCGACGCAAAGCGCTCCTGCACCAGCAGCTCGGGGTGGGAACCGCCGGCCGCGTAGAGGCTCAGCAGGGTCTTGGTGCCGCCGATGTCACCGGCCAGCAGGGTTGCCATGGCTGTTCAGGCAGGGTCTGCAGTCTGGCCTGGCTGGTTGCGTGGCTTTTCGCCATGGCTTGAAGTCCCGCCGGGGATTGAAATCCCGCCGGGGCAACGGGTCATGGGGCTTAGCACGCCCCTCCATGGCTGAGACTTCCCATGGCCTTCTCCGGTTTGGCCTGCCGGTTCGTTGTGCCGCTCCGGTGGCGATCAGGTGGCTACCGCCTCGACCGGCTCCAGCCCCAGGGAGGCTGCGCGCTGATGGTTGGCGGCAGTGGCCGCCGCCACCAAGGCCTCCGCCCCCACCAGACCCAGTTCGCCCTGGCTGCGGCTGCGCAGGCTGGCCCCCCGCGCCTCGGCCTCCTTGGCCCCGATCACCGCCAGTACGGGGATCTTCATGGTTTCGCCATTGCGGATCAGTTTGCCGAGCCGCTCGCCGCTCCGCTCCAGGCTGGCCCGAACGCCGGCCGCCCGCAGTTGCGCCAGCAGCTCCTCAGCCCAGGGCAGCACCTCATCGGTGACCGGCAGGAGGCGGATCTGCTCGGGGGCCAACCAGAAGGGGAAATCGCCGGCGTAGTTCTCGGTCATGATCCCGAAGAACCGCTCCAGGGAGCCGAAGATGGCCCGGTGGATCATGATCGGACGCTGGCGTGTGCCGTCGGCGGCCACATACTCCAGGCCGAAGCGCTCCGGCAGGTTGAAATCGAGCTGGATCGTGGAGCACTGCCACATCCGTCCGATTGCATCCTCGATCTTGAGGTCGATTTTGGGGCCGTAGAAGGCGCCGCCCCCCTCATCCAGCTTGTAGGCCCAGCCCTTGCGATCGAGGGCCTCGATCAGGCCCTGGGTGGCGAGTTCCCACACGGCGTCCTCGCCGATCGATTTCTCGGGCCTGGTGGAGAGGTTGATTTCGTAGCTGCGGAAGTCGAAGGTGGAGAGGATCGACTCGGTGAGATCGAGGATCGCCAGGATTTCAGCTGTGATCTGCTCCGGCAGGCAGAACACGTGGGCGTCGTCCTGGGTGAAGCCACGCACCCGCATCAGGCCATGCATCACCCCCGGGCGCTCGTAGCGGTACACGGTGCCGAGCTCGGCCCAGCGGATCGGCAGCTCGCGGTAGCTGCGCAGCGTGCTGGCGTAGGTGAGGACGTGAAAGGGGCAGTTCATCGGCTTGAGCTGGTATTCCCGCTCGTCCACCTGCATCGGGCCGAACATCGACTCGCGGTAGAAATCCAGGTGGCCGGAGGTCTTCCAGAGGCTGATATCGGCCACATGGGGGGTGTAGAGCAGTTCGTAGCCCGCCTCGAAATGGAGCTCGCGCCAAAGGTTCTCGATCAGCAGGCGCATGCGGGCGCCCCGGGGATGCCAGAACACCAGGCCGGCGCCCGCTTCATCCTCGATCGAGAAGAGGTGCAGGTCGGTGCCGAGGCGGCGGTGGTCGCGGCGCAGGGCCTCCTGCTTGCGGCGCTGGTGTTCCACCAGCTGTTCCTCGCTCTCCCAGGCGGTGCCGTAAATGCGCTGCAGCTGGGCGTTGTTCTCATCGCCACGCCAGTAGGCGCCGGCCACACTCTCCAGTTCGAAGGCCTTGGCGTTGAGCTCGCCGGTGCTGGCCACATGGGGGCCCGCGCAGAGATCCCACCACTCCTCACCGAGCGTGTAGAGGCTGATGGGCTCGTGGATGCCGGCCAGAATCTCAAGCTTGTAAGGCTCGTTCTGGGCTCGGATCCTCGCCTCGGCCTCGGCGCGGCTCACCTCAACCCTCTCCAGCGGCAGTTTCCGGTTGATGATCCGGATCATCTCCTTCTTGATCGCCTTCAGATCGGCCTCGCTGAAGGGATCGGGGCTGTCGAAGTCGTAGTAGAAGCCGCTCTCGGTCCAGGGACCGATCGTGACCTGGGCCTTGGGGAAGAGCTTCTGCACCGCCATGGCCAGCACGTGGCTCATCGAGTGGCGGATGCGCAGCAGCTGGGGGCTTTCGCTGGTTTTCGGCAGGAACGGTGCCGCGGCCACAGCCGCTACCTGGGGTGCCGACGCGTTGGAGCCTCCGTTCGAATCACCCGAGCGGGCGCTGCTGCTGCCGGCCGGCGCCAGCTCGGAGCTGTTGCTGGTGGAGGCGGCTGCAGGCACGGGAATCCGACATACGGAACAGCGATCCTAAGCAAGAGAATCCTGTCCGTGCCTCTGCGCTGCCTTGATCACTCGCCTCCCCTCTGCTTCAGCGGCGTTGGCTTTGCTGCGTCAGGAGCGTCGCAGCGTGGGCCTCACCTATCTGTTCTGGGCGATGGGACTGTTCGGTCTTAACGGCATTCATCGCTTCTACTGCCGCAAACCCGTGAGCGGCGGAATCTGGCTGATGAGCCTGGGCCTGGTGGGCATCGGCCAGATGGTGGATCTGTTTCTGATTCCCGGCATGGTGGAGGAAGCCAACCGCCCCCTGCTGCAGCTGGGCCTCGCCACGGCGGACACGGCGGCCCTGCCTTCGCTGGAGCGCCAGTTGCTGCGGCTGGCCCGAGCCAGCGGCCGCAATGGTTTCAGCCTGAATGATGCCCTGATCGAGCTGGAGCTGCCGGCCGGGGCCGGCAGCGCTGCCGTGCGCAGCGAGATTGACCGGCTTTTGCTGGAACACCTGCTCGATGTGGGCAACGATGAGCGGGGGCGGGTGGTCTACCGAGAACCCTGAAGCCGTAGCCCGCCGATCAGACCGTTCTTCCTCGCTGGCGCGCCAGATCCTTGCTGAAGAAGCTTCGCAGTTCCTCCACCCGTTTCACCGGTTGGCCGTAGTAGCTGGCACCGTCCAAGGTTGGAAGCGATGCCCATTCCGGGGCGAGCAGGTGAAGCACATCGTGGCTGAGGCCCTGGCGATCGAATCGGGCCAAAGCCCCCCGCTTCTCCATCAGATAAAGGGCTGCTTGATCCTGGCTGGCGGGTTGAAAATTGGGCAACCTCAGCCGATGGGCCGCCTCGTTCCAGGTGTCCGGTAGGAACTGGTAGGCACCGGCTGCAGCGCTGCTGTAGCCGCTGGTCACCACGAGCTGGGGATGGCGGGCCATGTTCTTGAACAAGCCGCCGCCGAAGAGCATGCGGTAGCCGTCACCGCGACCATTGGTCCAGGTTCCCTCGGCGAATCGGATCGTGTTCAGAAGGGCCCGCCGCTCCGGAGTCATCCGGTAAAAACCAGGCCCGGCCGATCCAAAGGCCAGCTGCACCACCTTGATGGGGGCCTTGTGAGGCTGGCCGACGGCGGTGCGGTGGCTGGGAATCTGGGTGTTTGGGCGGAGGTCGGCGGGTTGGAAGATGCCTTTCAAAGGGGAGCCTTCAAGCCTGCCTATCACCAGAGGAAGAGCCACCACCAGGGCTACAGAACAGAGGGGACCCGACAGCAGCGGCTTGCGGCGGCGAAGGTGGGATAGGGCTAGGCGGGAAAGCAAGGGCAGCAACAACCGAATCGGGTTAACCCTGCCGGTTGGTCTGTAGCGAGGGCCACCCCCTGCCCACCGATCTGGACAAAAGCGCTTTTATGTGCTTGCGCAACGAAGGTTTGCGAACTGTTGCACTCGAATCGCAGTGGACAGCAGCAAGAAGCCGCACCCCTGAGTCCCTGGCGATCACCGCTGTCAGCGTTTCAGGACGGGGCCTGATCTATTAGTTTTCCTGATCCAAGTGGCGCCAACGGTTCAGTCGTCGGGGCCGCTCCCCGGCAGAAAGCCCAGGGCATGGCGCACCCGTTCCAGGGTGCCACCAGCCACTGCGCGGGCCCTTTCGCGGCCTTCTGCCAGCACCGCATGCAGGGTGGCCGGATCCCTTCGGAGATCGGCATAGCGCTCCTGCACGGGCCGCAGTGCCTCCACCGCGGCCTCCGCCAGCAGCGGCTTGAAGGCACCCCAGCCCATGGAGGCGCATTCGGCGGCGGCCTCCTCGCGGCTTCGGCCGCTGAGGAGGGCGTACAGGCCGAGCAGGTTGTCGGCCTCGGGGCGTTCGGGGTTGCCGAACTCCAGGCCCATCACCGGATCTGTCTTGGCCCGTTTGATCTTTTTCGTGACCAGCTCGGGCGGATCCAGCAGGGTGATGCGCGAGCCTTCATTGGGATCGCTCTTGCTCATCTTGCTGCGGCCGTCCGTGAGGCTCATCACCCGGGCGCCATCGCGCAGAATCAGGGGTTCGGGCACCTTGAGCAGGGGTAGGGGTTCCCCATCGGCCCCTTTTGGAGCGAAGCGGGCGTTGATGCGCTGCTGGGCGATGTCGCGCGCCAGTTCAAGGTGCTGTTTCTGGTCCTCCCCCACCGGCACCCGGTCGGCGTCGTAGAGAAGGATGTCGGCGGCCATCAGCACCGGGTAATCGAGCAACCCGGTGGAAACCTCGGCGCCCTGTTTGAGCGCCTTCTCCTTGAACTGGATCATCCGCTCCAGCCAGTTGAGCGGTGTCACGCAATTGAGCAGCCAACAGAGCTCGCTGTGGGCGCTCACCTGGCTTTGCACGAACACGGTGGAGCGGTGCGGATCGATGCCACAGGCCAGGTAGAGCGCCGCCGTGGTGAGGGTGTCCTCCGCCAGCCGGGCCGGGTCGTGGGGCACGGTGATGGCGTGGAGATCCACCACACAGAAGAAGGTGTCGTGGCTGTCTTGGAGGGCGACCCAGTTGCGGATCGCCCCCAGCCAGTTGCCTAGGTGGAGGGCCCCGGTGGGCTGAACGCCCGACAGCACCCGTGGCCGTGGAGTTGTCATCGGGCTGCGGCTCAGGCCTCGGCCTCAACGCTGGCGCCACCTTCGCCGGTTTCGCTGCCCGCGCCAGCGTCGCTGGCAGCGGCGGAGGAGCCACCGCTCTCAGGTGCAGATTCGAACGAATCTCCGGGGCTGATTGCCGGGGGGGCCTCCACCGGATCCGAGCCGCTTTCGAGGCTCCCTTCGGGCTCGGCCACACCTTCGCCAGCATCCGGGATTTCGGCCTGGGGTGCGCTTACCACGGGTTTGCTGGGCCTGGCGAAGGGATTGGCCCGGGCTGCCCGGTTGCCGCCACCTCCCCCACCACCGTTAGAGGGGCGGGCTTCATCGCGGGGCCCGCGCCGCTCGCCGCGTCCCGCGCTCGCCGGGCCGCGTTCGCTGGCCTGGGCCCGTTGCTGGGCCACCAGGTCATCCAGCTGGCCCGCTTCCAACTGCTGGGCCAGGGTGCGGAGCGCGAAACCGAGCACGGCCACTGTGGAGCGGAGGCCGAGCGCCTCCTGCAGGGCCCGGGCCGCCTGCATTTCGTTATCGCTCAGGCGAATTCGGAAGCCGCCGGGTTCGCGGTTGTCGCCCTGACGGGGGCTCCGGCCCTGGCCCTCCTGGCGGGGGGAGGGGATGGAGCGGGGAGTGTCTTCTGCCATGGCCGCAGCCTGCAATCAAGGGCAAGTGTGGCGCATCGCTTCACCGTCTCCACGCCCGAGCCAGGCCAGCTGATGAACGGAACCCCTCCTGCCCTCCTGCCGGCGGGCGAGCACCAGCAGCGGAAGCCGCCGCGGCTCCCCGGTTTCGAAGCGACGCCGGTAGTCGCGCAGCAGCTGCAGATAGATCTCGAGGGTCCAGCCCTGATTTCCCCGTTCCTGGGCTCCCCAGAGGCGGAGCTGGGCCTGCCGACAGGCCTCCGTGCCGAATTCCAGCCAGCAGAGCTGCTCGGCGGCCAGGGGGGAATGGCCCCACTCCAGCAGCTGGCGGTAGTGCACCAATTCGGGCGCGTCCCAGCTGCTGTCGGGTGGCAGGCGCCCGGCCAGCTCCTCAACCCGCACCGCGCTCAGCCGCAGCCAACAGCGCTCCAGCAGCAGCACGGGCAAGTGTCCGTGCCAGAGGGCGCTGGCGTCGAGCTGGTCCAGCCAGTGGTCCAGTTCGACACGCTGACGGTGGGTCAGCAGCGGGATGGCGGCGATGCCCGATGGGGGGGAGCCAGGGGTCATGGAGTGCTTCCTGGACACACCCAGCCTATGGGCGCCGTTCGCGCCGTTCGGTGTCCCACCCAACAGCGTCGTACCGGATGGGGCGCATCTGAGCTAAACAAACGAAGCCGAGCTCCCAGCCCAGGCCTTAAGGAACCGATGCCCCCTTCCGAGTCCCCATTCCCCCCTCATGGGGATCCTTCCCAAAATCTTGATGGCCGCATCGACCAACCAGCCAGCTTGAGCCCGAGCGCGACACTGCCGCGGCTGTCGTTTCCTCCGGTGTGGACAGCCGCGATCGGGCGGTTGCCGGGCTGGAGCCGCCCAGCGCTGATGCTGGGGGGCGGAGTGGTGGCCCTCGATGGTTTGGCCCATGTGCTCAATCCAGGAGGTGGCCTCGTGCTCGGCCTGGGCGTCCTGGCGTGTGGCTGGTGGATGGTCAGCCCCACAGGCCGCACCCCTTCGCCGTGGCAGGGCAGAAGCCTGGTCGACTGGGTGGGGCGCTGTGAATCCCTGATCCCTCGCTTCTCCGCCCTGGAGGGCCATGGCGCTGGAGAAGTGGCCCGCCGCTCCCAGTTGGCCCAGCTGGAGCGTGAGCGCCTCAGCCCCGAACTGCTCTTGGCCTTCGTGGGAGTTGAGCGTCCCCTCCCGGTCGAGGTGGATCATCTGGGAAGCCTGGCCGCTGTCCTGCGGGGGCGCCATCCGCTGCGACTGCAGGTGGGTGTTCCCCTAGGCAGTCGCCCGGCTGCGTGGAGCTGGCCTGCAGGCCCCGCCGCAGCCGATGTCCTTCTCTTTTCGCTGACCACGCCGCTGCGGGCTTCCGAACTTCGCTGGCTCGAGTCGGTGCCGGAGGGCCTGCCGGTGTGGCTGCTCGTCACCCTGGCGTCTCGACAAGACAGCGAGAGCGAAAGGGCAGATCTTCAGCGGCAATGGCCGTCGGCGGATCCTCAGCGGCTGCTGCTCTGGGATGGGCAGGCGGAAAGCCTGCCCGCTGCCCTGGCTCCTTTGGGCGAATGGCTGGCCCGGGAGGCCCCCTTACTGCGCTCCCGCACGGCGCGGCGCCGCATCGAGGCGCTGCATGGCCTCTGGCAGGCCGATCTGGAACGCCTGCGGCGCCGGGAGTGGCAGCAACTGCAGCGGCGCACCCAGTGGCTGGTGGCGGCTGGGGTGCTCGTAACCCCTTTGCCCAGTCTCGATCTGCTGGTGCTGGCCGCTGCCAACGGACTGATGCTCCGGGAGATGGCCCAGCTCTGGGATTGCCCGTGGCGTGCCGATCAACTCAGGGCCGCCGCCACTGAACTGGGCAAGGCTGCCCTGGCCCAGGGGGTTGTGGAGTGGAGCACCCAGGCCCTGGCATCCGCCGTGAAGCTCCATGGCGCCACCTGGCTGGTGGGCGGTGCCCTACAAGCCCTCAGTGCGGCGTACCTCACCCGCGTGGTGGGCAGGGCGATGGCGGATCTGCTGGCCCTTTCTGCTGGCGTGAGTGAACCCGACCTGGCCCGCATCCGTCTGGAGGCACCCCTTCTGGTGGCCAGGGCTGCCGAGGAGGAGCGGCTCAACTGGGCTGGTTTCCTCGGGCAGGGCCGCCAATGGCTGGAGCAGCAGTTGGGGGCGGCGACCGCCTAAGGCCGATACCACGGCAGCGGCTGATCCGATCCCCCCCGATTCGATGAGGGCGGATCACCAGGGTCAGAGGCACCAGCGTGAAACCGCTGCGGCCGAGGGCCAGAACAGCGAAGGACAAGTTCGGCCAGGAAGCGGAGACCAAATGCATCGTGGCTGGCCACGCTGATTCGTTTTGCCTGATCTTCGAATACGCCTCCTTCAACAACAGCTTTAGCCGCCTCTTCTGCCGGACAGCCGCCCACTTCTGGAGGGGGCTTTTTCTTGCTGTGGCGTTTTTCGCTAACCTCAGCGCTGTGAGCCAAGACCCAACACAGGCTGACAGCCAGCCGTTGCATCCGACTGCCGTGGCAAGCCGGCGATGGCCTTGGTGGCCCTTGCTGCCGCTCTATCCCTATGGCTGCCGACCCACCCTGGTGCGGGAACTGGTGCCGGATCGGGTCTGGAGTTTCGAGCAGTTGCACGGCGTCTGGTACGTGGCCGTGCCGATCCGGATGACCGTGGTGCGGGTAGAGGACGGTCTGCTCCTCTATGCCCCGGTGCCCCCCACCCCAGAGCTGCTAGGCGAACTCCGAGCCCTCGAGCAGCGCATTGGACCGGTGCGAGCCATCGTGCTCCCCACCGCCTCAGGCCTCGAGCACAAGTTGCCGGTGCCCGCCATGGCACGGGCTTTTCCCAAGGCCACGGTGTGGGTCAGTGACGCCCAGTGGAGTTTCCCGGTCCGTTTGCCATCCACCTGGCTTGGCTTCCCCAGAGACCGCACCCGGGTGCTGGGCCCAGATGGCTTTCCCTATCCCGATCAGCTGCGCTGGATCCCCTTGGGCCCTCTTGATCTGGGACTTGGCACATTTCTTGAGCTGGCTTGTTTTGATCAGGCCAGTGGATCGCTGTTGGTCACTGATGCGCTTGTGGCCATCCCTCCCACGCCACCACAATTGTTTGACCTAGATCCCACCCCTCTGCTGTTTCATGCCAGGGAGGTGGGCTCCGATCCGTTGGTCGATACACCAGCCAACCGACTCAAAGGGTGGAAGCGAATCGTGTTATTTGCCAACTACTTCCGGCCAGAGAGCGTTTTCATCCCCGACCTCGGTTCGCTTCTACTGGAGGTTAGGCGTACAACGGATCGAACTCCACGTTGTCACTTCGGTTTCTATCCGTTCCGCTGGTCTGAGGGCTGGGAGTCGGTAGCCGATGAATTTTTGCTTGATGCTAGTTCTGATATTGTCCTTATCCTTGCCCCAGTTCTTGAGAAGCTCGTTTTTACGCGATCAAAAGGTTTATTTGTTGAATGGTTGACCTCCTTGAGTCGCTGTTCCAGTGTTGTCTCATTGATAGGCGCTCATTATGCGGCACCCTTAAAGCTTGAAAGTAAGGGTTTTGAAGATTATATTGAACGGATTAATCGACGCCAATGGTCGCCATCGGATAAGTCCTGGAATTTGCTCGCCGAGATTGATCGTTTTTTGGTTGCCAATCGCTTGGTCCCTTGAAGCAGACAACTCTCTGGAATATTGAAATTTATGTATTATTTTCCAGTGCTTCTTTATAGTGTTTTTCCCCGATTTAAAATCGATTTTGTCTGCTTCATGATCCGCATCGAAGCTCTTTTCCATGCGGGTGGAGTCGCCTGCAGAAGGGGGGTTGATTTCCAGGGAGTCTTTGCCTTTGCATCCAAATAATGTTGTCTGTAGGGGTGTTGACAGCCTGCATGCCACGGCTTTAGGGCTCCTCCTCCCGCAAAATGGATGATGGCGGGAGAATGGATTGCTTCCTGTTCCGAAGCCGTGAGATTCTCTGGAGAAAGGTCGTAGGCTTTGTTAAGGCCAAATAGATGGGGGCAGGCGTTCCAGCGATCCTGAAGCATGAGCCATTCACCTTGGAATACATTGTTCAAAACGTCTTGATCCCAGTGCCGCAGACGCTGTGGGTTATTTCTAGCAAAATCAAGGCCTCTAGATATGATTTCGGTATTTCTCCATCTTGCCAAGTCGATAAGCATTACACCTGAATTGAAATACTGGCCTGGCTCATGGCCATGGTCAAGGCTGCAGATCCTGTGCTCCGAAACCGCTGCTAGCGACTTTCCCTCAAGGTTGGTCTGCCACAGCTCGATAAGCGGATTGATCACAACAGTATCGGAATCAATAAACAAAGCTTTGTCTAACCCAGCTGGAAGAATATCGGCTATCACAAGTTTTAAGTAGACCGCTAATGACCCATGACCACTAACGGGAAACTCGTGCAAACTGCCTGTTGATGCCTTCAATAATGAGACGGATGAATAAATCTCATTTAAGCAAGTGAAAGCTTTTTCAATTTCCTCTCTCTTGGTATTGTGGTAAATGATATATACATTTGGACTGAAGTCTGCATTGTGCCCACTCAGGGATTTCAGCATCGCTACGCAGTGAGGCAAATAGTTTCCATCAGTCGCGCAGACAATGTTCATTGTTGTATCAAAACTGAATGGTAAATTAGCATGCGAAGCAGGCATTCGAAAAGGCTTGGATGGAACTCAAGAGACAGTTATGGCTCAAACGTCTAGATAGGCTTCAATGATCGCAACCTACTTCGCAAACTGCGCAGTTTTGCCAAGGGCGTTTCCACGAATGGAACCCTGAAAAAGACCTTGTGGTAAATCTCGTTAAGAGGTGTAATCGATTCCCCAAACTCACGGTGATGAAGAATGACGGTGTTTTTCTTGATCGGTTTCACTTTGTAGTGAATGTCTCGCAACTCATCGGCATAGGGTTGCATGCCAAGCCGATCTGCCACGATTCCAGCTGCTGGTTGATCACAGCGATGACCTTTGACACGTGGATCTGATGATATGCATTGATTTTTATTCCAAAAGATAGCCTGATAATCGTCCCAGCATGCAACCCTTTTTGTTGTACCTCTAGCTGTGACTCCATCTGCCATTATCAGATGCCATTGATCGAGAAACTGTCTGCCGAGATTTGAACCCATATCCAGACCAAGAACTGAGCAAGGTAGCTCGGGAATTGCTAAAGCTTGCTCACGAGAAATATGATTATGTACGAGTGCCTCATCACTACACCATTGTCCCATCATTTGGCCGTAGTTATTGTTAAACATAACATATCCGTTGGACTGAATCTGTCGAAAAATAGGATCTAAGGAACGTATGGCAACACAGGCAGAGTCCATCCACAAAACATGTTGGTACCCGAGATTCTTGGCAACATTGAAGCAATATGTTTTGAAGCCAAAGGGAACATCAAAATGCTCGGGGCATCCTTCTGGTAACGTTTCACCCCAGAAGAGGTAGTCTCCTTTAAATCGAACTCTCTTAAGACTCTCGCCCAATCTTATAAGGCTGTCGCTGAAGGATTTCTTGCCAACCCCTAAGCTGATCACACAGCGTTTAACAGGATCGTGACAAGGATTTATTGTCATTGCTTTCATCTCTCAACTCCTTTGTTCAGTGACTTGCGCCATAGTGTGTTGATTGGTATGAAATGGTTTGATCGAGCTACTCGGTTTTTTGAAAGAGTAAGGAATTCAGGTCGGTTCCCAGAGTTTGCTTGATTGCCTCTTGAATCTCCACCGGCTCTTCATAGCCATAGGTTGCAAAGATGTTGATGCCCTTGGCGGTGCACTTCGCACAAAGCGAACTGGTTGTGCGTGCCTGCTGCATGGTTTCGAAGCTGTCCTCCAGATAATTGCCAAGCCTTGGCGATGAAGGCGATTCAACGCAGCACACCGAGTAGGTGCCATCCATATCAAGGGTCACCTGTGAATCGCGCATAAAGCAGCGTTGGGAGCGGTGATCACCAATGGCTTGGCTGACCATTTGGGGTGAATACTCGATGTAATCAAAGCCCTCCGGAATCCCTTCCAGCCCCTCAAACATGCGGTCGATGGGCATGTAGTAGGCGTGATAGGGGGTGAATTTAAGCCCTAATTTGTCGCAGAAATGCTTGAATAGGTGTACCTCATGTTTATTGTCGCGATGAACGAGATAGCGAACATCGATGTCTTTATAGCTTTCCCAGTCGCCAAGGGTTTCTGAAATCCGGATTAAATTGGCCAATACAGGTTCGATCCTTCCGCCGCGGTGATTGATCGCGTACGTCTTCTGGGTAAAGCCTGAGACAGTAATCGTGAAGTTCCATAGTTTATGGGGCTTCAGTTTGGACCAATCATAATCGTGATTGAGATTCGAGGAAATACCGCAGGGAATACCGTGCTTGATGGCGATTCCGATCAACTCGTCGAGACGTGAGTGCAAGGTAGGTTCTGTCCAGTTGTAGAGCCCCATGCGTAGATTTCCATCTGTATCTTTCTTGGCCTTGAGGCAGATTTTTTCGAACAAATCAAAATCCATCTCGCGAAGCGATTCGCCGATGCTGTTCGAGAATTCAGGCATGCCCACCGGGCAGGCTGTGCAACGCAAGTTGCAGCCACTGACGACGTCAATCCAGTATTCAATCGGCTTGGTCCGTGGGCTGGTGGGCTGTGGATCGGCAATTCCTGCGAGTCGCTTGATCCGCTTCTTGATGGGAGCGGGGATGGCCTGTTTCAGTGAGGTTGTCAGAGCCATGTCAGAGCGTACGAATCACTTGATGTGCCTTCATCTTAAGCTAAAATGGCCGAGGCATGTTCAAGATTCCAGATCAGCGCGGTTGATCGGTTTGCGTGCGTGAGATTTGGACAAATTTTGCTTACTCCCCCCATTGGATTTCAAAGTTTAGCTGTATGTCCCCAGTGACAACATCTGGCTTCTGATTACACCAGTTTTTTCGCCGTCTTTCAGCTTTTCAAGGCTCAAAGGAGCAGGCGATCAATCCATCAGAGCCGGAGCTGGCCAGGGTCATCATTGGCCAAGTCTCCCCCCTCCGAGGTCCCCAGCAGCGCCCCTTCCAGCTCCATCCTCTGCTCCATCTGGCGGAGGAAGTAGCCCGTCATCATGGCGGAGGCGAGCAATCCGGCCAGGTTGTCGCGGCTGGTCTGGATCTTCACGTCAAACTGTTCGCCCGGGAGCATGCCCAGGAGGCCTTGCACGTTGTGGCGGATGATGTCCTGGATGTCGCCACTGGCGGAACGGGCAACCCGTTGCAGCACATCCGGAGATTGCTCCTGCAGGTATTGGATCAGGGAATTGCCGCTGGTCGCTTCGTTGTCGCTGGTCAGGAACTCCGGATTGAACATGGGACTCCCGATCGACGTGACCTTGGGCCCGGGCTGGTGGGCATTGGGCTTGCGCAGCACCATACCTCAGGCCTTCAGGCCCCTCCAGGTGGCAGGGAGGGGGAGAACCGTATCGGCCCGAAGCGACTCAGGGGCCAGTAGCGCCAGATGGCCGTGCCGATCACCTCTTGGCGGGGCAGCGGCCCCCAGAGGTGGGAATCCAGGCTGGCGTTGCGGTTGTCCCCCAGCACCAGCAGGTGCTCCGCAGGAACGGTGAGCGGACCGAAGTCGTAGGTCATCGTCACGGGGCTCCAGTCCGGCTCCAGGGGGGTGCCATTCACCAGCAGGTGGCCCTGGCTCACTTCCACCCGGTCCCCTGGGCCTGCCACCACCCGCTTGATCAGGGCGGCGGCGTGGTCGTAGCCGGCCTCCACCAGGGCGGCTGGTGGATGGAACACCACCACCGTGCCGGGGGGCAGCGCCGCATGCAGCCGAGGGCGGATCTTCTCCACCAGGATCCGGTCCTGCAGCTGCAGGGTGGGAAGCATCGATCCTGAGGGGATCCAGCGGGGTTCCACCACCAGCCAGCGCAGCAGCAGGGCCACCAGCAGCCACAGCGCAAGCGAGGCCAGCTGGTTCGTCCAGGTTGGGCCCGCAGGGGGCGCTGCCTCGTTGGACGGTCCGTTGGCCGCTGCTGGCTGGGGGTGCCCGTCCGCCGGACGGTCGGCGGGGTTGTCGTGGCCCTGGGCTTCGGGACCGGCTGCCATCGGCGCAGGCACTTCGGGATGATCGATGGGTCCATCCTCCCCTTTCGCCGCTGCGGTGGTTCCTCCTCCGGACTCCTTCCCTCCCCATGCCCCGTCCGACGGCGCCGCATCGGCTGAGCGGGCTGAGGCCAACGGCCGTGCCGCGCTGCGCCTGCTCCATTCCCTGATGGGGTGCGGTCTACGCCATGGGGTGGTGTGTCCCGGCAGCCGCTCGGCCCCGCTGGCGGTGGCGGCGGCCCTGCTGGAGGCCAGGGGCCTCGTGCTGCACACCGCTCTGGATGAACGCTCAGCCGCCTTTCTGGCCCTGGGGCTGGGGGCGGCGGAGGGCGTGCCGGCCGCCGTGATCACCACCTCCGGCTCGGCGGTGGCGCACCTGCTGCCCGCCTGCGTGGAGGCCGACCACGGCGCGATCCCCATGTTGTTGCTCAGCGCCGATCGCCCCGCGCGCCTTAAGGGCTGCGGCGCCAACCAGAGTGTGAATCAGGAAACCTTCCTCCACGGCAGCTGTCGCTGGTTCGGCCAAGGTGCTGCAACCGGCCTCGCTTCTCAGGATGGGGCCGCCTTGGATGCCTTAGCCCGCGAGGCCTACCGCTGGAGCGTGGGCAGCTGCGGTCCGCTTCCGGCCGGACCGGTGCATCTCAACCTGCCGTTTGAGGAACCCCTGCATCCGGATGCTGCGGCTCTGGCGGCCCTGGCCGCTGCCGCAGCCCTTAACGCCGGTGCTGGTGCTGCTGCCCGTTCCACCGGGGTTCCGTTTAGCCCGAGCCCACTCCCAGCAGCCTTCCTCCCACGCCTCGACCCCGACCGCCCCGGGGTGGTGGTGGCCGGCCCCTGGCGCGGCAGCCCCGCCCGCTGGCCGGGACACCTGCAGGCGCTGATCCGCTGGCAGCGCCGCAGCGGTTGGCCGGTGCTCGCCGATCCCCTCTCAGGGCTGTGGGGCCAGCCCGGCCTGGCCTTGGTGGCGGGCTACGACCTGCTGCTGGAGGCACCGGAGTCCGCCCTGGCCGCCCCCCAGGTGCTGCGGCTCGGCAGCCTGCCGGCCAGCCGCCGGCTCGAGCGTTGGCTGGAGAGCCTCCGGGCCGACCAGGTGCTGGTGAGCGAGGGGGATCCGCGGCCCCTCGATCCCCTCCGGTTGGTGCGGGCCCAGTTCCCCCTGGGGCTCGAGGCCTGGTTGGCGGCGCTCGCTCGTTCCGGCACCGACGATCAGGTCCTGCTCACCGCCGCGCCATCCCCATCCAGTGGCGATCTGGCCCACGCCTGGCAGCAAGCCGTGGCGCGGCTGCAGGCGCTGATTGAACGGCAGTTGGCCCCGGCCGCCACCTCGGAAGCTTCCATCAGCGAACCCGCCCTGGCTCGCCAGCTCAGCCGCCTGCTGCCGCCGGAGCTCCCCCTCATGCTGGCCAACAGCTCTCCCGTGCGCGACTGGGCCTGCTTTGCCGATCCCGCCGCCGCCTTCCGGCCTGTGTTCGGCTTTCGCGGCGCCTCGGGGATCGATGGCACCCTCTCGGAAGCCTGCGGCATTGCCGAGGCCCTCGGCGCCTGCCTGCTGCTCAGCGGCGATCTGGCCCTGTTGCATGACGCCAATGGCTGGCTTTGGCGCTCCCAGCTGCGGGGGCGCCTCACGGTGGTGGTGATCGACAACGGCGGCGGCGGCATCTTTGAGCAGCTGCCGATCCGCACGGAGCGTTCGGATCTGGTGGATTTTGAGCGGCTCTTCGTCATGCCCCAACCGCTGGATCCCCTGCTTCTGGCCCACGCCCACGGCGTGCCGGCCCGGCGGGTGGCCTCGGCGGTGTCGCTGCCCTCGGATCTGGCCTGGGCCCTGGCCCAGCCCTTCAGCCTGCTGGTGGTGCGCACCGATCGCCGCCACGACGCCGAGCTTCGCCGCCGGCTGCTCACAATGGCGGCACTGGATGCCGCCTCCTGATGAGCGAAGCCAACACCGCCTGCGAACCGGGCCCGGTGCAGTGGGAGACCGTGGGCAACTATCGCGATATTCGCTTCCTGCGCAGCGCCGAGGGCATCGCCCGGATCAGCATCAACCGGCCTGAAAAGCGCAATGCCTTCCGGCCCGCCAGCGTGCAGGAGCTCTGCGACGCCTTTTCCCGGGTTCGCGATGACCCCGGCATCGGCGTGGTGCTGTTCACCGGCGACGGGCCTGCGGCCGATGGGGTGTGGGCCTTCTGTGCCGGTGGCGACCAGAGCGTGCGGGGTGATGGGGGCTACGTGGATGAGTCGGGTTTGCCCCGGCTCAACGTGCTCGACCTGCAGCGCCTGATCCGCAGCCTGCCCAAGGTGGTGATCGCCCTGGTGGCGGGCTACGCGATCGGCGGCGGCCAGGTGCTGCACCTGCTCTGCGACCTCAGCCTGGCGGCCGAGAATGCCGTGTTCGGCCAGACCGGGCCGCGGGTGGGCAGCTTCGATGGGGGCTTCGGGGCGGGCTATTTGGCGCGGGTGGTGGGCCAGCGCAAGGCGCGCGAGATCTGGTTCCTCTGCCGCCGCTACGACGCCCGCGAGGCCCTGACCATGGGGCTGGTGAACGCGGTGGTGCCCTTGGAGCGCCTCGAGGCCGAAGGGGTGGCCTGGGCCCGGGAGGTGCTGGCCCACAGCCCCACGGCGATCCGCTGCCTGAAGGCGGCCTTCAATGCCGAAACCGATGGCCTGGCGGGCATCCAGGAGCTGGCGGGGCAGGCCACCCACCTCTTCTACCGGACCGCCGAGGGCCAGGAGGGTCGCAATGCCTTCCTCGAGAAGCGCGATCCCGATTTCTCCCAGTGCCCCTGGTTGCCATGAAGCCCGGCGCCATCCGGCCGGGCTGGGTAAGGTGCGCCTTGCCAAAAACGCAGGCTGCCTTCCGGGATCCGTGTTTCCCCCATTGCTGAGCTCATTGCAGGGCGGGATCGGCCTTCGGCTTCGTCCGCAGGCGGGCAGCTTCCGCTGGACCCGTTGGGCGGCCGGCCCACCCCGTTTGTGGCTTCACCCTGCTGGGATCCTGCTGGCCTCGCTCCTACCGACGCTGACCGCCGCAGCTCAGGCCCAGCCCCTCCCGCTTCCCTCAGGCCGTTCTGAGCAGCTGTTGCCGCCATCGATGCCGTCGGCACCGCCGCCCTTGGGAGCCTCGTCGTTGTTGGGGGTGGAACCGCTGAGCATCGGCGGCAACTCGGCCCAACCGGCTCCTCTCGGGCTGCCGATCGCCCCGGCGGCCCTGGAGGGACCGGGCGGCGCCTCATCGGGCGCTGCCGTTGCCCCATCCCTGCTGCCCTCTCCCACGGCAGTTTCCGGGGCAGCCACAAAGGCAGCCGCCCCGAACTCCCCCGCGAGCCCCTCCCTCAGCACTCCGGCTCTTTCTCCGCCTTCCCCTCCTGCCGCAGGCACCATCCCAGCCGAGGCCTTCTCTTCCGGAGCCACCATCACCGCCCCGCCCCCGGCCATCCCTGCAGCGCCGCCGGCCATCCCGTCAGCGCCGCCGGGCACCGCGCCATCACCCGCGCCGGCCGAAGCCGTTCTCCCGGTGGATCGGGCCTTAGTGCTTGACCGCAAGCGGCGCCAGCTCAGCCTGCTGGAGAACGGCCGGGTGGTGCGCCGCTTCCCCGTGGCCGTCGGCATGCCCGGCTGGGAGACCCCGGTGGGCCGTTTCCAGGTGGTCAACAAGACCGAGAACCCGGTGTGGGAGCACCCCCAGAAGGGCACCCACACCGCGCCCGGGCCGGCCAATCCCCTCGGCAGCCGCTGGATCGGCTTCCATCAGGACTGCCAGGGCAAGCGCGGCTGGGATGGCGAGCACATGCTGGATGTGAAGGGCTGTGTGGTAGCCGGCTTCCACGGCACGCCCCACCGCTGGACCGTGGGCCAGGCCCTCTCCCACGGCTGCGTGCGTCTCTACGACGAGGACGTGCGGCAGGTGTTCGATTTCGTGGCTGTCGGCACGCCGGTCACCGTGCTGCCCTGAGGCCCCGATCCCGCTGAGGTAAGGGTGGATGGGGCCCGTACACTGGCGCCCACCATGCCCTGGAAGGATGCGGGTTCTGTTCGCCGCGGCCGAATGCGCCCCGATGGTCAAGGTGGGGGGAATGGGCGACGTGGTGGGGTCCCTGCCGCCGGCCTTGGCGGCCCTGGGCCATGACGTGCGCATCATCCTGCCGGGTTATGGCAAGTTGTGGAGCCGGCTGCAGATCAGCCCGGAGCCGATCTGGCGCGGCCACACGATGGGCACGGATTTCTCCATCTTCGAGACCCGCCATCCCAGCAACGGTTTGCCCATCTACCTGGTGGGTCATCCCGTGTTCGATCCTGAGCGGATCTACGGCGGGGAAGATGAGGACTGGCGCTTCACCTTCTTCGCCAGCGCCACCGCTGAATTTGCCTGGAATGGTGGCTGGAAGCCCGAAGTTCTGCACTGCCACGATTGGCACACCGGCATGATTCCGGTGTGGATGCACCAGGACCCGGAGATCAGCACGGTCTTCACGATCCACAACCTCCGCTATCAGGGGCCCTGGCGTTGGAAGCTCGACCGCATGACCTGGTGTCCCTGGTACATGCAGGGAGATCACACGATGGCAGCGGCGTTGCTCTATGCCGACCGGGTCAATGCCGTGTCGCCCACCTATGCCCAGGAGATCCGCACCTCCGAGTACGGCGAGAAGCTGGAGGGCCTGCTTAATTACATCAGCGGCAAGCTGCGCGGCATTCTCAACGGCATCGATACCGAGGACTGGAATCCCGCCACGGACACCGCTCTCGCCGCTCCTTTCCGTGCCGCTGATCTAAGCGGAAGGGCCGCCAGCAAGCGCTTACTCCAGGAGCGCATGGGCCTGTCGGTCAATCCCGACACCTACCTGATGGGCATGGTGAGTCGCCTGGTGGATCAGAAGGGGGTGGATCTGCTGCTGCAGGTGGCCGATCGGGTGCTGGCTTACACCGACAGCCAATTTGTGGTGCTGGGTACCGGGGATCGGGGCTTGGAATCCGGTCTCTGGCAGATGGCTTCCCGCCATCCCGGCCGCTTCGCCGTGTTTCTCACCTATGACGACGCCCTCTCCCGCCTGATCTATGGCGGCAGCGACGCCTTCCTGATGCCCAGCCGTTTTGAGCCCTGCGGCATCAGCCAGCTGTTGGCGATGCGCTACGGCTCGATTCCGGTGGTGCGCAAAGTGGGGGGATTGGTGGACACCGTGCCGCCCCATGATCCGCGTGCCCACAGCGGCACCGGCTTCTGCTTCGACCGTTACGAACCGATCGACTTCTACACCGCGATCGTGCGCTCCTGGGAGGCCTACCGTCACCCCGACAGCTGGCGGGAGCTGCAGCGCCGTGCCATGGAGCAGGACTTCAGCTGGCAGCGCTCGGCACGGGACTACGACCTGATGTATCGCGAAGTGCGCGGTGTGAAGGAACCCAGCCCCGATGCCGAGGAGGTGGAGCGTTTCTCCCAGGGTCAGGGTGCCGATCCGAGCCTGCGTCAGGGGGTCGCCAATCCGGAGGGGGAGATTGACCCCTTGCCCGAGCAGCCCCGTTCACGCAACCCCCTCTCCTTGCTGCGCCGCCGCAGCGAGGGTTGAGAGGCGCCTGAGCGGCGGCCGTTCCCGGTCCGCTGCCTGCCCCCATGGCCTCGCCTCCATCCTCGCGCCGGGAACCTCGCTCCCCCCTGCCTGTTCCCTATGAGGATCCCTGGCGCCGGTTGGCCAACGACCTAGTCGCTGTGGTCGCTGCCGGGAGGCTGAAGGCCCGTGAACTCTGGCGGCTCAATGGCGAGGGCAGCCTGGCCAGGCCGTCGATCTGGCCGAGCTCCCTGGCTTCTCTGTTCTGGCCTTGCCTGCTGGGGCTTGTGCTGGTCCTGGCCTTGGTCGTGGGGCTCGGCTCTCGGCTGCCGGGGCGTCCAGCAGGGCCAACCAGCTTGCCCACTCCGGATTCGGTGGAGGTTGATCAAGCTCGACCCAGCTCGTTCGAGGCCCAGGGGGAAGCCGATGCGGAGGGGAATGCTGGCCTTGGGGGTCTAGGGCCTCAGAACCTGGTTCCGGATGGTGCTCCGGCCGAAGGGAGCGGCCCCAGGGACGCCAGCATCCCTGATCCAGCGCCTGAGGCGCCCGCGACCCCGAACTCCACCACCATCTCCGCCACCGGTCCCGAGGTCGCCGTTCCCGAAACCACCGTTGCCGACATCCCTCCGCTGGCGCTCAGCGACCTTGTGGGCCCCGAGCCAGCCCTCTGGATGCTGGAGCTGCAGGATCGGGCGGCCGATGGTCTGCTGCGGCTGCGGCTCGCTGGCGGCTATGGAGCGCTGCCCCTGGCTGAGCGCCGCTCCCTGGCGGAGCAGTGGCTGGAGAGAAGCCGGGAGCTGGGCTACGAGCGCTTTGAGCTCGTGGATCGCCAGGGTCGCCTGCTGGCCAGGCCCGCCCGAGTGGGCTCGGGCATGATCCTGCTCGATGCCCTCTCCAGCCCACCATGACCCTGCCCCTGGAACACCTGTTGGCGCTCTGGGGCGAGCCCCTCGGTGATCCAGCCCGCCGCCCTGCCAGCCTGACGGCTGTGAGCACCGACAGCCGCGCCGACCTGGCCGGTGCCTTGTTCGTTCCCCTGGTGGGGGAGCGCTTCGATGGCCACCGCTTCCTGGAGGCGGCCCTGGCCGGAGGAGCCGCTGCCGCCGTGGCTCAGCGGGATCGCTTGAGCCCCGAGCAGCTTGACGTTTTGGCGGCCCAGGATCGGCCTGTGTGGCTGGTGGACGACACCCTGCAGGCCTATCAGGAGCTCGGTCGCCTCTGGCGCCGCAGCCTGGGGGTTCCCGTGGTGGCCGTCACGGGGTCGGCCGGTAAGACCACGACCCGCGAACTGATTCGCGCCGCCCTGGCCTCCCTCGGCCCGGTGGTGGCCAGCAGCGGCAACGAGAACAACGATGTGGGGGCACCACTCACCCTGCTCAAGGCCACCGCCTCCACCCGTGCCCTGGTGGTGGAGATGGGCATGCGGGGCCTCGGCGAGATCGAGCGGCTCAGCCGTTGCGCCGAGCCGGATGTGGCCGTGATCACCAACATCGGCACCGCCCACATCGGCCGGCTCGGCAGCCGTGAGGCGATCGCCACCGCCAAGTGTGAGATCAGCACGGCCCTGCGGCCCGAAGGGCTGGTGGTGATCCCGGCCGGTGATTCTCTGCTGGAGGCGGCCTTGGCCGCCTCCTGGAGCGGGCGGGTGCGGCGGGTGGCCCTGGCCGACGACGAGCTGGCGCCAGGAACGCCGCCAGCGGACCTGGTGGGCCGGCTGCTGCGACCCTCCTTCGCCCCGGGCAACAGCCACGAACACCTGCAACCAGAACACCTGGACCCCGAGCGGCTGGTGGTGGCCGGCCTGCCGCCGATCGCCCTCCCCCTGGCGGGGCGCCACAATGCCCGCAATCTGTTGCTGGCGCTGGCGGTGGCGCTGGAGCTGGGGGTGGATCCCCCAGCCCTTCGCGATCTGAAGGTGGAGGTGCCGGGCGGCCGCAACCGCCGCCTGGAGCTGGGCGGTGTGACCGTGCTCGATGAGACCTACAACGCTTCACCGGAGGCGATGCTGGCGGCGCTGGACCTGCTGGCGACTCAGCCTCTGGTAACCCAACCCATGGCTGGCCAGCCGTCGGCGTCTGATCCGGCCCGCTATGCGGTGCTGGGCACCATGCTCGAGCTGGGGGAGAGCAGCCTCACGCTGCATCGCCAGGTGGCCGAGCGGGCCCGCAGGCTCGACCTGGATGGTCTGGTGATCGTGGATGGGGGCGCCGAAGGAGCGGCGATGCTGGAGGCGGCCGCCGGCTTGGAGCGCCTGGTGCAGGTGGCCCGGCCCGAGGAGGCCCTGGAGCCCCTGCTCGGCTGGCTTCGGCCCGGCGATACCCTGCTGCTCAAGGCCAGTCGTGGCGTGGCGCTGGAGCGGTTGCTTCCGCTCCTGCAGGAGCGGCTGGGGTGAACAGCAAGGCTTGGATTCGGCCCAGCGGCTTTGATCCTCAGGGTTTCCCTAAACGGCCGGTGACATCGGCCATCGGCAGACTCCCGTTCCCCCACCCCTGTGCGGGCAGGAGTGGAGAGGCTCCTGGGGCGGGGCGCACGGCCGGTCCGGCTGCGAAGGCGGCCTCGCTCCAGGCAAACAGCAACGGACCGAGCACGCCGCCATCGGCCGCGCTCTCCGGCCGCAGATTGAAATGGTCGCCGCCCTGCACCAGCACCAGCTGGTTTCCCCCGCTTCTTCCCCAGCGCATCGGCGTGATCGCTTCGGGATCAGGTGGCACCACCCAGTCGCGGCTGCCGCTCACCAGCAGCACCCGACCACCCTGCTCGCTGGTGAATCCCTGGGCGAACAGCAGCGACATCGGCGGACTCACGGCCGCCACGGCCACAACCCGCGGATCGGCGAGGCGGGCGTAGGGCACGCCGCGCAGCCAGCTGCACTGCAGGGTCCAGCTGAGGTTGCGATCCGGGTCGTTCAGGTCCGAACAGCGTTGAAGCAGCGTTTGCTTGCTCGGCTGGAGCCCCGCCAGCTGCAGGGCGGTGGTGGCGCCCCAGGAGTGGCCCAGCACCACCGTCCGCCGGACATTCACAGGATGGGTGAAGCGGAGGCGACGCGCCTCAATCGCATCGAGAAGCGCGATCAGATCCTTGGGACGGCGCGCCAGCTCCTCAGGGTCCGGCGGCGGAGACTGCCCCGCGAGAACGGCATGCTGCTGTTGGCGATCACTGCCGGGATGGCTGGGCAGCGCAACGCTGTAACCCCTTGAGGCCAGCAGGATCCCCCAGCCCTCGAAGGCGGCGGGGCTATCCCAGAGGCCATGGGAGATGAGCACAAGCCTGCCGTTGGCACCGCTCGCCGGCTCCAGCAGCGTGATCTCCAGGGGATCGAGGCGGTGCGGCACCGGCAGGGTGACGGTGCGACGGTTCACGCTCCTCCCCGCCTCGGCTCTGGCCCTGGTCGCTGCTGAGACGGGCGGGGAAAGCGGGGGCGAAACGGCTGGGGAGACGGCTGGAGTGAGCGCCAGAAGGGACTCGGCCTGCTGGCGTTGCCTCAGCATCCGGCTGAACAGCTGCCGGGCACGGCCGAGGTCCAGCGTGAGCCGCTGGCCGGGAATCGCCTTCAACAGGCTCAGCAGGGTGGGCTCTCCCTCGCTTGCGGCCTGGCGCAGTGCCTCAGTCAGGGTGCTGCCGCTGAGATCGGGATTCCGGCCCTCCACGATTCCGATCGAGGAGATCACGAGCATGGCCTGCTCCACCAGCGGCGACCCCATCGAGCCGCCTGTCACCTGCTTCACGCTCAGGGGCACTGGCTGACCCAGCAGCTCGATCACCTGGCGGCCCACGGCGCCTTGGCTGGCGCGATCCAGCTCCGCCAGGTCGCTGCTGCCCTGGCGGAGGGCTTCCGCCGACTTGAGTTCCCGCAGCTTCACCGTGAGCTGGGTCTTCAGCAGGGGGAGCTCGATCACCACCTCCTCCAGGGCCAAGGCCGGAGCGGTGGGGATCACGGGGCTCACTACGGCGACCAGAGCGATGGCCCGAAGGTGGTGGCGCCTGTGGCGAGGTTTGCGGCGATCAGGAAGCCTGGTTGGAGACATGCGAGCGGTGGAGCCCCTTCAGCCCGCGGGGAAAGAAACCTGCTGCCGTTCCTTCACCACCTGCCGGGCTCGCCCGAAGGCCAGGGCGCCGTCAGGCACGTTCTGGGTGAGGGTGGAGCCGGCTGCCACCGTCACCCCTGCACCCAAGGTGATCGGGGCCACCAGCACGGAGTTGGCGCCGGTCTTGCTGCCGGCGCCGATCACGGTGCGGTGCTTGCGCAGGCCATCGAAGTTGGCGGTGATCGTGCCGGCGCCCACGTTCACGTTGGCGCCCAGGTCGGCATCGCCGAGGTAGCTGAGGTGGTTGGCCTTCACCCCGGCGCCCAGGCGGCTGTTCTTCACCTCCACGAAGTTGCCGATCCGGCAGCCGGCTTCCAGGTGGGCGCCCGAGCGCAGTTGGGCGAAAGGACCCACCACAGAGCCCTCCTCCACCGTGCTGTCGCGCAGCACGGAATAGAGCACCTCCACCCCATCGGCGAGGCTGCTGTTCTCGATCAGGCAGCCCGGACCGATGCGGCAGCCATTGCCGATGGTCGTGCTGCCGCGGAAGTGGCACTGGGGTTCCACCAGCACATCGCGACCGAAGCGGCTGCCCTCACTGAGGGTGCAGCTGGCCGGATCGGTGAAGCTCACCCCCTCGGCCATCCAATGGCGCCGCAGCCGCTCCTGCAGCACGGCCTCGCATTGGGCCAGTTGGAGGCGGTCGTTGATGCCGTTGATCTCATCAGGGTCGGCCACTTCCAGGTGCATGGCCGGGCTGAGCATCGCCACGGTGTCGGTGAGGTAAAGCTCGCCCTGGTCGTTGTCGGTGGTGAGCTGGGGCAGCACCGCCGCCAGCTTCGTCCAGTCGAAGCAGTAGATGCCGGCGTTGGTGAGGGTGTTGCGGCGTTGCTCCACGCTGCAGTCGCGGTGCTCCACGATGCCGCTCACCAGCCCCTGCTCGTCGGCGAAGACGCGGCCGTAGCCGGTGGGATCGGCCAACCGGGCGGTGAGCAGGGTCACGGCGGCGCCGCTGCTGCGATGCTTGGTTAGCAGCTCCTCCAGTGTGCCTGGAAGCAGCAGGGGTACATCGCCATTGAGCACCAGCAGTTCGCCCTGGAAGCCGGCGAGAGGCTCCAGCAGCTGTTGCACCGCATGGCCGGTGCCGTGCTGGGGTTGCTGCAGCACGAACTCCAGGCCAGGCAGGTTGCTCAGCGAACGCTCCACCCGCTCGGCCTGGTGGCCCACGATCAGCAGCTGGCGCTCCGGGGCAAGGGGGAGGCAGCTGGCCAGGACCCGTTCCACCAGGGTGGCGCCGGCCAAGGGCTGCAGCACCTTCGGCAGGTCGCTCTTCATGCGGGTGCCCTTTCCGGCGGCCAGAACGGCTACGGCGAGCATGGTGGGGAGAGATCGCTGGGGCGGAATCTAGGTGCCGGTGGAACGGCCAGGGCTAGGCGTCGGCACAAGGTTGAGACCAGCCTCTCGGCCCAACTGGCGGTGTCCATCCCTCAACTGTCGGTGTCCATCAGGCGAGATGGTTGGGCGCGAGCCAGCTGCCGTCAGGGGGCCTTAAGCAAATCAATGCCTTTGGATGCAGCTGCGGGGACGTTCAGCCAGCTTGGATCAAAGCTTGTGATGCCCGGCATCAGCACATTGATGTCAGAGATGCGATTGCCATCGAGATCCACCTCGAGTCTGCTGTTGAAAAATCGCACTTCACCCTTCACTCCCCTGAAGGCATCCGGTCCGACGTAGGTCCAGGAAGATCCAGATCCATTGGTATTGACTATGGCATGGTGCAGCGAGATAAAATCACTGCCGGCCTCAAAATCTCTAATCAAATCGGTGTTTGCTGAATCAGCGGTGATGAAATAGAAGCCATCCCTACCGGCACCTCCCACCAGGGTGTCGGAGCCAATCTCGCCCGCCAGCAGATCGTCGCCGGCCCAACCAGCGATGTAATCATCGCCGTGGCCACCCACCAGCATGTCGTTACCCCCCCTTCCTTGAAGATCATCATCGCCGGCGCGTCCGTTGAGGTATGAATCCTGAGCCGTAGCTTCGATCAGGTCTGATTTCTCTGTGCCCCAGGTACTATGACGAAAATTGGCGACGATCAGAGGCGAGATTGTTGGTGGTGCAGTGGCTGGAGTCGCGGTGGATGCTTGTGTAGCTGGCATACTGCCGTGGTTGTGGCTCGCCCCACTGGCCCCATTGAGGGGTCCGGTCAGGGGGGTATCGAGATGGTGGGCAGAAGTAAACGGGAAAACTGTATCGTTGCGGTCTAAGGGTATGGGGTCGCCGGCTTTGTAGGTGGGGCCATCTAGATTCGGATCAAAATTAAACATCATCATCGAATCTTCGTGTTGCGTCGTATGGCAGTGGAAGGCGAAGGGGCCTTCAAAAGTGCGGAACTTAATGTAGACCTCGGCGGTTGTACCGGGGCCAAGAATGGTGGTGTCGCTCTTGTATTGCTTCTCCGGGAAGTAATCAGGTGCTGGTTTGCGGCCATTGATGGTTTGCACCTGATGAGATTCCAGGTGCACGTGAACTGGATGCCACCAGCCGCCACTGCCGTTGACAAAAGTCCACTCTTCTGCCGCCCCGAGAGGCATGGGGACGTTGGATATCTGGGAATCCCAGTGCACTTGGTTAATCAGCCACATACCATTGCTGCGCACAAATTCAAAGGTGCGATGGGCGCTGATCTCCGAGTCCAGGATGGGGATGTTCGGCCGCAACAGCGAGTTGCTATCGATGGTGTTGGTGGGGGTGGTGGAAGTTGGTGTGCCCACCACGATTTTCATGACGCGTTCGGAGAAGCCGGTGCTGCCGATCGTTTCCAGATCGCCTTGGGGCCCTTTGCCTCGGTGCTGTTCGGCGGTGTTGACCAGGTAGAGGACAGTGCCGGGTGCATAGACAGAAAAATCCATCACAAGATCGGCTCGGTTCGCCGGTGCCAAGATGAAATCCGACATCTTGATGGGATTGGGCAATAACCAGCTGTCGTTGCCAACCCGTAGATGATCTTGCATCACCCCCGCCTCATTCTGAATACTCAAACGCCAGAACCGAGCAGCTGAAGCCCCTAGCACGCGCAGCCTGTATTGGGTAGGTTCTACATAGAGATAGGGGTAGGACTTGCCATTGATGATGGTTACATCACCTAAATAGCCATCGTTATTGTTGCCAATCGGAAAGCCGTCATAAAAGATGGAGCCATCTGCATTGAACTGGCGATCGGTGATGGCCAGAGGGATATCATATGGGGAACTATTCTCCATGAACTCCTGCTCGTTCCACTCAGCCGTTGATTTCCACCAGCCCGGCAACACATGGTTTTTGATCAGATCGAGCTCCCGATCATCGAAGGTAAGAAAGAAGCCCGCTAGGCCTTTGTTCACATGCAGGTCGGTGATGTCTTCGCCGTGGTCGTGATACCACATCGTGGATGGTGATTCGCTAAAATCTGGTTTGCCATCATTGCCCATCGGCACGGTGTTGGCGTAGTAATAGTCCCGATACATGCCTGGATTGACCACAAAGGATGGATAGCCATCCGAATGGGCAGGATTGTGGGCGCCATGAAGGTGCACTGAAATACGCTCCGGCACCCCCGCTGGCAAGCCGTTAACCCTGGGCAAATCGTTCCAATGGCGCACCACCACGGGCTGACTCACCCGTGATTTGAAGGTGGTGCCAGGGAAGCTACTGTCATAACCATAAATATCCGTGCTGATCACCTGATTGGCGCCATCCACCACCACCTGAAAGCGGGCCCCAGTGCGCATGGAATACCAGGAGGTAGGCTGGCCAGTGCTGTAATAAGGTGTGGTGGTTCCGGCTACAGTCTGATTATAAAATTGGGGGGCAATTCCTCCATATTGCGCCTGGGTTGGGTCCAGATCTTGATAGAGGCCTGGCTGGCCACCGGGGAAGGGCTGCGGTGCAAAATTCGTGCCCCAGATATCGGGTTGATTGCCCTCATAATCAGGACGCTTAAGTGTTGGCACCGGCAACGAGGAGGCCCATTTTCTCACCGGGAACGGGGTGTCCTTGGGTTGGAAAATTTCGGTGGTCACCGGGATGGCCAAAGAGGTGTCCCGCACGGTTACTTGCACCTGATTGCCGATAGCGATTCCACCGGGTTTGTCACTAAACAGGCGGGCCAACAGCACCTCATCGCCTTCCGTCTTGAAATCTTTGCTGAGTAAGTGCTTGAAGCTTGCTGAGCCTCCGCGGATCAGCACCTGCCCCATTGTTGCTCCTACACTGAAGTCATTGGCATCAACATTGCTGCCGCGAATCTGATAGTACAAGATGGTTCCATCAACCACATTCGTTGTTTTGACGTTCATCGTCACGCTTGTTCCTTCATCGGCGGTGGTGGTCGATGCCGTGAGGGTATAGGTCACCGGTCCAAGGGCCTGTGAGGTATCAACCACGGTGACCGAAGCATTGCTCAACAGCACGCTGAGGGCGGGATCTTTATAGAGATTGATCAGCAGGGTTTCGCTACCCTCGGTGGTGAGATCATTGGCCAGCTGATGGGAAAGGCTGAACTGACCACTGCTGCCAATGACGCCTACCCCCGTGAGGGTTCCACTGCTGAAATCGCTGCTCGTGATCCCGTTGCCACTGATTTGCCAATACAGGGAGGTGCCCGTTGGCACGTTGCTGGTGCTCACCGTGGTCGCGAGCAGGAGGCCCTCATTAACAGAGGTAGCCGAGGGGCTGATGGTGAAGGTCGGCGGCGGCGTGAGGGAGGTGTCGTTAACGACGTAGGACGCAGAGCTACCCGCCTGCACGGTGCGGGCGGCATCGGAGAAGAGCTTGATCTGAACCGTTTCGGGGCCCTCGGTGGTCTTGTCGTTGGCGAGGGTGTGGGTGAAGCTGAAGAGCCCGTTGGTGGGAACCGCAGCCGATCCGCTCAGGCCGCCCGCGCTGAAATCAGCCGCCGTGATTCCGCTGCCCGAGAGGGCCCAGTAGAGAACGGTGCCCGCGGGCACATTGGTGGTCCTGACCGTGGTGGTCACCGCCAGGCCTTCATTCACGGCGGCGGCCGATGGGGTGATGGCGTAGGTGCGCGTCGGCGGCGTGGAGGTGTCGTTGACGACGTAGGAGGCTGGCCCAGCCACCTGCACGGTTCGGGCGGCATCCGAGAAGAGCCGGATCTCCACCGTTTCGGGGCCCTCGCTGGTCTTGTCATTGGCGAGGGTGCGGCTGAAGCTGAATTGCCCGTTGGCGGGCACGGCCGCCGATCCGCTCAGGCTGCCAACGGTGTAATCAGCCGCTGTGATCCCGCTGCCCGAGAGGGCCCAGTAGAGAACGGTGCCGGCGGGTACGTTGGTGGTCTTGACCGTGGTGAGCACCGCCAGGCCTTCATTCACGGCGGCGGCCGACGGGGTGATGCTGTAGGTGCGCGGTTGCGTTAGGGAGGTATCGAGAATCGTGACGAAAGCTGTGCTGCCAACCTGCACGGTGCGCGCAGCATTGGAGAAGAGCTTGATCTCGAGCGTTTCAGGCCCTTCGGTGGTCAGGTCATTGCGCAAGCTGTGGGAGAGGGAAACCTTTCCACTGCCACTGGCATCGGGATTCACCGTGAACTGCCCGCTCAGGGCGCCGGTGCTGAAGTCACTGGCGGTGATGTTGGTGCCACCGATCGCCCAATAGAGAACCGTGCCTCGGGGTACGCCGGTGACCTCGAACGTGGTTTGCAGGGCCTGTCCCTCGATCAAACTGAGCAGCGATGGGAGGATCGAGTAGGTAGCAGCCATGCGAATGGTTGTTTGACACAACAATTCAAACTTAGGTCATGTAGACCCAATGGTGCAAGCGTGTACTTGTGCGGGCTTATGGACTTGTTGGTCGGTTGGTCGGTTGGACGGTTGGGCCGCTCTGCCCCCGCCCGGCCGCCCCTGGCGCCCGGTGCAGCATCGGTGTGCTCGCTTACGAACCATCGGTTCACGCTCCTTCGCCGCGACCACCTTGGCCCTGCCACCTTCCGTACTGAAACGTCAGAAGAGCTCCTCAAATTGACGTTGCTTCACACCCCAACGCTTGCGCCAGGCACTGCTGGTGCCCCGTTCCCCGTCGGCCAGGGCGGCTGCCTGGGCTTCACGGCGTTGTTCCAGGATTGCGGCTGTATTTTTTAACCCACTCGAGTCGCGATAGGGTGCGCCTGCGCTGCAGCTCAGGTGTTCCACTTCCATCGTGGACAGGGGGCGCCACAGCGTTGGTGAGTCCACCGCTTCTCCAGCAGTTGCGGCAGGGTGCGACGAGCATCACCCCAGAGCATGCGCCCGCTGGAGAGCGGGTTCTGCCAGCGGCAACGCTCTCCGTGCTCGCCGATCTGACAGCCTGTGGGGGCCCCAGGCCGGTGAGCCCGAGGATCTTGTGCTTCATCGCTAGAAGTAGGTGTCCCAGAGCGGCGGCTCCCTAGTAAGTTTTTTCATACCAGGTGCCAGGAGCAACCAAGGTTTTCCTGGTCTCCTAAGGCAGTACGCATGACCCCATGTTAATGTTATAAATGTATATTCGCAATTTGATGAAAAAGAGATTTAAGGAATCCTTGGTAAAGATTCCCTGCCTGATGACTGTGATCAGTTTTGCAAGGAAAACATTCTATCCACAGAGGAGAATCCAATTTCCTGGTCGCAACGAGCTTCTTCGTGGCCTGGGCGTCATGACCCCAGAAACTATTCTAAAAGTCCTTGACGTGCTTGGAAAGGCTCACCCATCGCCATCCTTTGTAAAAATTGGCGCGAATGATGGATTGACTGGTGATCCATGTGGCGATATGTTTTTGAGGGACATTCGCTGGAGAGGCTTACTTGTCGAGCCCGTGGACTATTGTGTAGAGTATTTAAAAAACACTTATTGCGACCAATCGCGATTCACAATAGTTCAGACCGCCATAGGTCGCAGAGGGAACGCAGAAAATTCTACTTTTTGGCAAAAGAGGCAAAGTATTCGATTCCCGACATGCCTGAATGGTATGATCAAGTTGGATCTTTAGATCGCGAGCATATAGTCAGGCATTTGCCTATAGAGTCTAATAAATTTATCATTGAAAGAGATGTTGATGTTTTTCGTTGTCGTCAGTGCTGATGCAAGCTGGCTATGTTGCGCCGCTGTTTCTTCATGTTGATGTGGAAGGATTTGACTATGAGGTGTTAAAGAGCCTGAATTTTCGCCAATCTCGCCCGAGCGTAATCATGGTAGAGCGCAAGCATCTGTCTGCATCGGACTTGTATTCTATGATCGAGCTTCTTGAAGGCAATGGATATCTGTCCCTCGACGCCGGTGAAGATCTTGTTGCCCTCACGAAAACTGTTGCTAAAACTTTGAATGTGGTCGAACTAATCTGCTCGACTGATTGAACCGTTCAATTTGATGCTTCACTTCCCGTCGTTATCGATGGCATCGCGCCCTATGCCCAGTCTTGCTCATACCCCCCAGCGCTTGCGCCAGTTGCTTCTCAGGCTGCGTTCGCCGCAGGCCAGGGAATCCATCTGGGCTTCCCGCCGAAAGGAATGAATGACGGCGGCGGTGGCCGTGCCGGTGGGGTCGCGGTACGGCTCGCCAGCGCTGCTGGCCTGGTGCTCGATTTCCATAACGGTGAGCTGTCGCCAGACGGCAGAAGGCGGCAGCTCAGCGCGGCTGGCCAGCGTGCCACCGCTCCAGGCCCTGCGCTGATGTGCCCTAGGGTCAGTCGCGAGGCTGTCGTCTGATATCTCCACACGGTCTGAGCTCTCGTCAGGATTTGGTGCTGTCTTCATGCCTTCAGCTGCAACGCCGACGGCGGAATCCGGCACTCCAAGCCGCGCACCTTCGGGCGCGGCAAGTGCAACTACATTCAGACCTGCCAGACGCAGGCCCTCGCGCAACGCTGCCGCCGAGCAGTAGCTGATCCAGCGACCTTCATCGTTGAGAAGCTCTGCCAGAGATGCCAGCAATTCCAGCGTCCAGAGCTGGGGGCAGTGCTGCGGTGAGAAGGCGTCATGCCACACCAGATCCACCCCATCCCGCCGCTTCTCCAACAGAGGGTGCAGCGTCTGGCGCGCATCACCCCAGAGCATCTGCCCGCTGCTAATCGGGCTATGCCAGCTGCCCTGATCCTTCAGCGCCGTGAGGGTTTCCAGGCTCTGCGGGTGCCACTGGCCGCGGAACTCAGCCTGGGTCAGCGCCAGCTGCAGCGGCGCTGGATCGACCTCCAGACCCCACCACTCCAGCTCCAGGCCCAGCTGCGCGCAGTGTTCCAGCAGCATCGCCAGGTTGGTGCCCGTGCCTACACACACCTCCACCACCCTCAGCCGCCGGCCAGGGTCGAATCGCTCCAACTGCGAGGGCACCAGGAAGGTTTCCCGCGCCTCCCGCAGGGCACCGCGGCCACTGTGGAAGCCCTCGCCGAAGGTCGGGCTCCAGAGGCTGAAGCTGCCATCACCGCCCCTTTGAATCTGCAGGTCTGCCGCCGCCGCTTTCTTCTGAGTGACCTTGGTCCTCTTTTCAGAAAGCGCCGCAAGCGACTCATGTGAGGGTGCCTTCTCCTCACCTGCGGAAGGCGCCGCCTGAGTCCGTTGCTCTGCCATGTCCAAGGCAACGCCATCAGCCTCCGTCACGGCCAATTCCCCAACCAAACCCTGGCCCGTTTCCCTGGTTTCTGCTGGGAGCAGGGGGCGTCGGCGACTATCACAGCCTCGCATTTCACCATGAGGGGCATTCCGGCAAGCCCCTCAGCGCCGCAGGCGGGCCAGGTCATCCCAGAAGCCGGGGTACGACACCGATGCGGCGCCGCTGTCATGGAGGCGGGTGTCGCCGCGGGCCACCAACGAAGCGACCGCCAGGCTCATGGCGACCCGGTGGTCGGTTTCGCTGTTCACCTCCGCACCATGCAGGGCCGTGCCGCCCTGAATCGTGAGGCCATCGGCGTGCTCTTTCAGCCGGGCACCCATGGCGCCGAGTTGGCGGGCCATCACCGCAAGCCGGTCGGTTTCCTTCACCCGCAGCTCCTCGGCACCGCGGATCGTGCTCACACCCTCAGCGCAGCAGGCCGCCACCGCCAGCACCGGAATCTCATCCACCAGCCGCGGGATCAGCTCGCCACCGATATTGAACGCCTGCAAAGGGCCGTGCTCCACCGCCAGGTCGCCCACCGGTTCGCCGGCCACATCACGGCGGTTCAGCACCGTGATCCGGGCGCCCATTTGCTCCAGCACTTCGAGAATGCCGGTGCGGCTGGGGTTGAGCCCCACGTTCTCCACCGTGAGCGCGGCGCCGGGGGTGATCGCTCCGGCCACCAGCCAGAAGGCTGCTGAGCTGATGTCGCCTGGCACCACCACCTGCTGGCCCCGCAATGGGCTGCCCGGATTCACGGTTACCTCGGTGCCGCCGGGGCCGCCCACCACCAGATCGGCGCCGAAGGCCCTCAGCATCCGCTCGCTGTGATCGCGCGAGAGGGCCGGCTCGATCACCGTGGTGCGGCCTTCGGCGCTGAGCGCCGCCAGCAGGAGGGCACTCTTCACCTGGGCCGAGGCCACCGGCGTGCGGATCGTGCCGCCATGAAGTTGCCTGCCAGCGATCGCCAGGGGCGCCAGGTTGCCGCCTTCGCGGCCGGCGATGGTGGCGCCCATCTCGGCCAACGGTCCACCCACCCGCCGCATCGGCCGGCGCCGCAGCGAGGCATCGCCCGTGAGCACGAAGTGGCGGCCGGCCCGGCCGGCCAGCAGACCGAGCATCAGCCGCATCGTGGTGCCGGAGTTGCCGCAGTCGAGCACGTTCTCCGGTTCGCGGAAGCCATCGAGGCCCGCGCCCTGCACGATCACCGGGCCGCCGGCCTCGATCGGGCTCACCACCACCCCCATCGCCCGCAGGCAGGAGGCGGTGCTGAGGGGGTCTTCGGCCGGGAGCAGACCCTCGATGCGGGTTTCACCCTCGGCGATGGCGCCGAACAACAGGGCCCGATGGGAGATCGATTTGTCGCCCGGCACCCGCACTTGCCCCTCCAGGCTTGCCGGGGCACCCGGAAGCCGTAGGGGGGCCTGGAGGTCGGAAGGGGCGAGGGTCACACCGGCTGGTCGGAATCCAAGGATCCTATGGAGGCTCCCACTCCCGGGTCCGTTTCGCTTCCGGCTCCTCTTTCCGGCTCCTATTTGGTCTGGTCTTGGCCGAATCCAACTCGGTGGAGCCCGCTTGTTGCCTGGCGCGGGCTCCGAAGGCTGCAGGCCAGGATGCTGGCTCAGGCGGAGCCATCCCGGCCTAACCGCCTTGGTGATTGAAGACCGGCAGGGGGATCAGGGCAGGGTTACGCCCGCCGCTCGCAACGCCGCCGAGAGCGACCACACCTCCAGCACCAGCTGGTGCCAGGGGGCGATGGTGGCCATGTCGAGGGCCATCGGAGCGGGGGCCGCCTGGCGCAAAGCCCGGGCGGCGGCCAGCTCCGCCAGGCCCCGATCCAGTCGGACTTTCAGCTCGGAGCGGCCCGCCTCGGGCAGCACCCGATCGGGGCAGTGCTGCAGCAGCACCAGGCCCCGTTGGAAACTCTCCTGAAAGTCGTTGAGCAGGGGGGCAAGCACCTGCTCCAGGAGCTCGCCGGCGGATTCGAGGGGTGAAGGTTCAGAAACCATCGCCAAACCTTAGGAACCTAATGCGGTTGGCTTTCCTTTCGCAGGTGGCCACTGCGACCCGCGAAGCAGCCATCAACCGAGCAGCAAGCCTCCCTCCTCGCTCAATTCGGCGCTGATGCTGCGCAGGTCGTAGAGCAGCTCCGCCAGGGTGCAGCGGGCCAACTCCCGCTCCAGAGCCCCGCGCAGCCGCTGCTCCATCAGCGCCGCCACCCGGTCAGCCGCCCCGCCCGCCGCCTCCCTGTTCGGGCCGGATCCTTCGCCGCCATGGCGCTGGCCCAGGGCGGTCAAGACTTCGGCCAGCGGAATGGCACCCGCCGGCCGGGCCAGCCGGTAGCCGCCCAGTCGACCCCGCCGCGCCTCCAGCAGAGCGGCTCGCCGGAGTTGAAGCAGCAGGAGCTCCAGCATCGGCGCTGGCAATTCCTGGGCGGTGGCCAGGTCGTTCACCGAGCGCCAGCGCCCGGGATCGCCGGCCAGCTCGAGCAGGGCCTTGATGGCATGGATCGCCTGGCGGCCGAGCAGGGGGCTCAAGGCTGCGGGCCTCAGGCCGGGCGGGGGCCGAGGGCACCGAGCCTCTCCAGCACCCGCTCGAAGCTGTAGCCGAACAGGGCGGGATCAGGGTCGGCACCCCCGAGGTCGGCCAGGCCCAGTTCGGCCCAGCGACGATCCACCTGCGACTCCAGCTCGGGGCTGCGCCGCAGCGGCTCGCCCCAGCCGTGCCGTTTTTCCGGACCCACCTTGGTGGTGGCATCGATCGCCAGCCGGCCGCCTAGGCCCAGCCGCTCGCTGGCGAAATCGAGCGTGTCGAAGGGGGTGTCCCCCAGCACGAACAGATCGCGCTGGGGATCCACCAGGGCGCTGATCGCCCAGATCACCTGGCGCGGGTCGCGGATGTTGATCGCCTTGTCCACCACCACCACGAATTTGGTGTAAGTGAACTGGGGTAGCGCCGTCCAGAAGGCCATCGCCGCCCGTCTGGCCTGGCCCGGATAGGCCTTGTCGATGGCGATCACGGCCAGCTTGTAGCTGAGGCCTTCCATCGGCAGGAAGAAATCCACGATCTCCGGGATCTGCTGGCGCAGGATCGGGGTGTAGATCCGGTTCAGCGCGATCGCGAGCATCGCGTCCTCCTTCGGCGGCCGGCCGCTGAAGGTGGTGAAGTAGATCGGCTCACGGCGCTGGGTGATGCACTGAATCCGCACCAGCGGCGAATCCTCCACCCCTCCGTAGAAGCCCATGTGATCGCCGAAGCGGCCATCGGCCAACTCCTCGCCGGGGGTGATGGTGCCTTCGAGCACCACCTCGCTGTGGCTGGGCACCTTCAGGTCCACGGTCTTGCAGCGGGCCAGCCTCACCCCCTCGCCGCCGTAGAGGCCGGCGAACAGCCACTCGCTCAGCTGAACCGGAATCGGGGTGGCCGCCGCCATCACCAGCAGCGGATGCACGCCGATGGCGATCGCGATCTCCAGCGGTTTGCCCAAGGCCGCCGCTTTGCGCAGGTGGCGGGCGCCGCCGCGCACGCTCAGCCAGTGCACGGTCATCGTGTTGATCGACTGCTGCTGCAGCCGGTACACCCCCACGTTGGGGGTGCCCGTTTCGGGATCCTTGGTGATCACCAGCCCGAGGGTGATGATCCGGCCGGCGTCCCCGGGCCAGGGGCGCAGCAGCGGCAGGGCGTCGAGGTTCACCGCCTCACCGCGGAACACCTGCTGGTGGCAGGGGGGGATGAGGTCCAGGTCGGGAAAAGAGCGCAGCAGATCCCAGGCCAGACCGCCGTAGCTCCTGAGCTCCCCCAGCCCCTTTGGGGGCCGGGGCTGCTGCAGCAGAGCCAGCTTGGCGCCGAGGGCCTCGAGCTCCTCGGCCCGCTCCATTCCCATGCTCCACACCACCCGCTCAACGGTGCCGAGCAGGTTCACCGCCACCGGCATCGTGGAGCCGATCACGTTCTCGAACAGCAAACCGGGCCCCCCCATCGCCAGCACCCGGTCGGCGATGGCGGTGAGCTCGAGATCGGGATCCACTGGAGCGCTGATGCGGCGCAGCTGGCCGCGTTGCTCGAGGATCTGGAGGAAACCGCGCAGGTCGCGGCCCTGATGGGCCATCACGCCGGCCAAGGGAATTCGGGATCGGCCTTTCACTCTGCAGCAGCATGGTCATCGGCGCGAGCCCTGGGCATCGAAAACCGATGGCATCAATGCGCTCAGGGTCTAAAAACCTTGGGCATGTCTTACGGAAACGCCTTATTTCTTGATATCATCGAAGCTGGGCTGTTTAAAGCGCTCAACGGCAGCGCCGACAGGCGAGAAGGAGACAACAAGACTGATCAAACCTGCACCAAATGCCGTCAAAAAGGCTTCTCCATGCCCCCATAATGGTGCTCCTGGTTTGGATGGATGGGAGATGACATCGGCAACCAGAGTGGAAATAAATGTGATGATGGCATTGGAGTTTGTGTGCTTGTAGCCGCGAAATAAACGGGTAAAGCTGATGGCAACACCGATCACCCCAGCAATCAGGCCCGTGGTTAATGCAATCTGCCAATGGGCCAGGGTGACGGCAGCAACATTGCCCTTGGTCATCGTTGTCATGCAGGCTGCCGTTGCCTGGGCCAAATGGCGGCTAAAAACCGCCAACTTGCGCTTGAGAAAATCAGTCACCGACGCTCACGGCACCAAGGTCTTGTCACTGTACTTGCCCATTGCTTGGCTTGTCTATCGATGCTCTCGGCCCCCTAATCGCCGCTTGCGTGACCATGCCTTCCTTGTGCTAATTCTGCTCATCGTTTCTCCCCAGCCCCCGGGTTGAAGCCGTTCGCCCCGATCCCGCCCACCGGGGTGAAACAGCTAGCTGACACACTGGGCCAGCCCAGTCGTACTTCAGGTCGTGTCTGCCCGATGAAAATCTCGTATTTCCACACCTCGGAGGCCGTGCCCCCGGTACTCCCCACCGCCGAGGGCGGCCCCGATGCCGCCGTGGTGATCGATGTGTTGCGGGCCACCACCACCATCGCCTGGTCGCTGCAGAACGGGGCCGAGGCGATCCAGGCCTTCGCCGATCTGGCAGCGCTGGAGGTCGCCGCCGCCGCCTGGCCCGCCGACCAGCGGCTGCGGGCCGGGGAGCGGGGCGGCCAGCGGGTGGAGGGCTACGACCTGGGCAATTCACCCTTGGCGGTTACGCCGGAGTTGGTGGGGGGCAAGCGCATCTTCATGAGCACCACCAATGGCACCCGCTCCCTGGCGGCCGTGCGCGAGGTGCCGCTGCTGCTCACCGCCTGCCTGCCCAACCGCACCGCCGTGGCGCGCCGCCTGATCGAACAGGACGCCCAGACGGTGTGGATCGTGGGCAGCGGCTGGGAGGGCGACTACTCCCTGGAGGACAGCCTGGCGGCCGGGGCCGTGGCCTCGGCCGCGATCGAGCTGGCGGTGGCCCCCCACCGGGGAATCACCTGTGCCAACGACGAGATCCTGGCGGCCCTTGCCCTCTGGCAGCAGTGGCGCCACGACACCGAAACCTGCCTGCGGGCCGCCAGCCATGGCCAGCGCCTGATCCGTCTCGGCAACCACGACGCCGATTTCACCTGCTGCGCCGCCGTCGACAGCCTGCAGGTTGTGCCGATCCAGGCGGAAGCGGGGGTGTTGCGCGCCAGCTGAGCCGGCTTGAGGCTTGAGCTGCCCCCGCCCGGCTCGCCGCACTGCCGGCCAAGCCGCCGTGGCCGTCCCTGGCCTCCCTGAATGCCGCCCCCTAAAGTTCACTGGTCACGTCGGAAGGGGCCGGTGGGCAGTTTCCTGGCAGCTGCGCTGCAACTCACCAGCACCTCCGATCCGGATGCAAACCTCGCTGCCGCCGAGGAGCAGATCGAGCTGGCGGCCCGCCGAGGGGCCGACCTCCTAGGTCTCCCCGAGAACTTTGCCTTCATGGGAGACGACCAGCATCGCCTTGAGCTGGCTCCCGACCTGGCGGAGCGTTGCAGCCGCTTCCTGGTCACGATGGCTCGCCGCTATCAGGTGACCCTGCTCGGCGGCGGTTTTCCGGTGCCAGCCGGCGAGAACCTCACTTACAACCGCTCGGAACTGGTGGGCACCGAGGGTCAGCTGTTGGCGCGCTACGACAAGATCCACCTCTTCGATGTGGACATCCCCGATGGCATCACCTACCGCGAATCCGCCACGGTGAAGCCGGGCGAGCTGCTCCCCCCCGTGGTTGAGGTGCCGGGCCTGTGCCGCATCGGCCTATCGATCTGTTACGACGTGCGCTTCCCCGAGATCTACCGCCATCTGGCCGCTGCTGGGGCCGAGCTGCTGATGGTGCCAGCCGCCTTCACCGCCTACACCGGGAAGGACCATTGGCAGGTGCTGCTGCAGGCGCGGGCCATTGAAAATACGGCTTACGTGGTGGCACCGGCCCAGACGGGTGTGCACTACGGCCGCCGCCAGACCCACGGCCATGCCCTGGTGATCGATCCCTGGGGCACCGTGCTGGCCGACGCCGGTCTGGCTCCCGGTCTGGCTGTGGCCCCGGTGGATGGTGGCCATGGCCAGCGGGTCCGCGCCCAGATGCCGAGCCTGCAGCATCGGCGACCAGCGCTGTTCTGATCGGTTGATGGGGATCCGGCCCTTGGTGCCAGCCCTGTTCAGAGGCGGATGGCGCTCCTGCCTGGGACTGGCCTTCCTGCTCGGGACCCTGTTCACCGGCTTGCCGGCCCTTGCGGCCAGCAGCCTTTCGGCTTGGCGCGTGAGTCGTGAGGGGGTGCTCGAACTGCGCACCAGTCCGGGCATCCTGGTGCGGGCCTTCTTTGAGGAGGGGCGTGGCGGCCGGGGGCCCCGCATCTGGTTCGACCTGCCCGGGGCACCCTTGCGGGTGCGTTCCCTTTGGCTCGGCTACAACCTTCGCGAGGTGCGCATCGGCAGGCCCGATGACGGCACCACCCGCCTGGTGCTCGAGTTTCAACCCGGCACGGTGCTCGATCCCCGCCAGCTGCGGCTGGTGGGCACCGCCCGGGACCGCTGGCGCATGGAGCTGCCCCCCGCTGCCACGCGCTTGGGAGGCCCGGCCGGCGAGGGTGATTTTGAGGCCGCGCCCCCGGCGCTGGCGGCGCGGCGCCAGCCCGATCCTGCCCGCTGGTCCCTGGAGCCCCGCCGCCCCCTCTCCCCCGAGGGCCTGCCTGTGGTGCCCCGCGGCCGTTTCCGGGTGGTGATCGATCCCGGTCATGGGGGCCCGGATCCGGGTGCGGTAGGCATCGAGGGCCTGCGCGAAACCGACGTGGTGCTCGATGTGGCCCTGCAGGTGGCCCAGTTGCTGCAGGCCCGGGGGGTGCAGGTGCTACTCACCCGCACCAGCGACGTGGATGTGGATCTACCGCCCCGGGTGGCCCTAGCCAATGCCAGCGGTGCCCAGCTGTTCGTGAGCCTCCACGCCAATGCCCTCAGCCTCGATCGCGCCGATGTGAACGGCATCGAAACGTTCTATTTCGCGGGGGGTGCTTCCTCCCAGCTCGCCCAGCTGATGCAGAACCACCTGCTGGCCGTGTCACCGGGCACACCGGACCGGGGGGCTCGGCCTGGCCGCTTCTTCGTGATTCGCCGCACGGTGATGCCCTCGGTGCTGGCCGAATTGGGATTCGTCACTGGTGACATCGACGCACCCCGCCTCAGCGATGCAAGCTTCCGAAGGCGCCTGGCCCAGGCCGTATCCGGCGCGATCCTCACCTACCTGCGGCAAGCATCTTGAGTCTTCTTGTTGGATTGTTCGACAGCGGCCTGGGCGGCCTCACCGTGCTGCGGCAGGTGCAGGCCCTTTATCCCCACACCCCCTGCCTCTATCTGGGCGATACCGCGCGGGTGCCCTACGGCCAGCGGTCCACCCAGGAGATTCGCGCCATCGCGGCCGAGGTGGTGCACTGGCTGCGGCAGCAGGGGGTGGACGTGCTGCTGATGGCCTGCAACACCTCCAACGCCCTCGCCTTCGATGTGGCGGTGGCCGAGGCGGGGGTTCCGGTGTTGGGCCTGATCGACAGCGTGGCTGCCGTGATCGAGAGCGAGCGGGTGGGAATTTTGGCCACCCCGGCCACCGCCGCGAGCGGCGCTTACCGCCGGGCCATCCATGCCTGCCGCCCCTCGGCCCTCGTGCTGGAGGTGGGCTGCCCGGCCTTCGTTCCCCTGATCGAGGCGGGCAATCTCGAGGTGCCCGAGCTGCGGCAAGCGGCCAGCGCCTATCTCGCACCCCTGCTGGAGGCTGGTGTCGACACGATCGTGCTGGGCTGCACCCACTACCCCCTGTTGCGGCCTTTGCTCACCGCCTTGTTGCCGCCGGATGTCCAGCTGGTGGATCCCGCTGTGGCCACCGCCCATCGCCTCGGTCCGCTGCTGGCGAGCCTGGGCGAGGCGCCCGAGGTGGAGCGGGATTGGGAGCCCGTTCTGCCGGCTCCTGAGCGCACCACCTATTGCGTCACGGGATCGGCTGTGGCTTTCGCCAAGGCGGCCACCGCCTGGCTGGGTCAACAACCATCGGTGCATGGGGTCAACCTCCAGTCCCCGGCCCGCGTCGGATGAGTCGAGCCGCCTAGGATCTCTGCCGTACAGGAGGTTCCGTGACGACCGTTGCAGAGCTGCTTCAGCCGGTCGAGGCCGACCTCGATGCCCTGCTTGCGGATCTGCGGGCCATGATCGGCGCCGGCCACCCGATCCTCCAGGCGGCAGCCGAGCATCTCTTCGCCGCCGGTGGCAAACGGCTCCGTCCCGGCATCGTGCTGCTGATATCGCGAGCCATCGCTCCCGATGGCTCCCTCAGCCCCCGCCATCGGCGCCTGGCGGAGATCACCGAGATGATCCACACCGCCTCTCTCGTCCATGACGACGTGGTCGATGAGGCCGCTACGCGCCGCGGCGTGGCCACCGTGCACAGCCGCTTCAACCATCGGGTTGCTGTGCTGGCCGGTGACTTCCTCTTTGCCCAGGCCAGCTGGCACCTCGCCAACCTCGATGACCTGGAGGTGGTGAAGCTCCTCTCCCGCGTGATCATGGATCTCGCCGATGGCGAGGTGCGACAGGGCCTCTACCGCTACGACACCGGTCAGAGTTTCGAGACCTATCTCGAAAAGAGTTACTGCAAGACCGCCTCCCTGATCGCCAACAGCGCCCGGGCCGCCGGTGTTCTCACGGGGCTCAGCGAAGAGCGGCTGGTGGCGCTTCATCACTTCGGTCGTCAGCTCGGGCTGGCCTTCCAGGTGGTGGACGACATTCTCGATTTCACCGGCAGCGACCAGCAGCTCGGCAAGCCCGCCGCCAGTGATTTGGCCTCCGGCTATCTCACTGCCCCCGCCCTCTATGCCCTTGAGGAGCGGCCAGCCCTGACACGCCTGATCGAGCGGGAGTTCAGCCAGGAGGGCGACCTCGAGCACGCCCTCGAACTCGTGCGCGGCTGTGAGGCCATTCCCCGTTCCCGCGCTCTGGCCGAGGGCTTTGCCCGCGAGGCCCACCAGACCCTCGAATGGCTGGGGGCCTCCGAGCCTCGCAGCGCCCTGCGGGCCCTACCGGAGTACGTGTTGAGCCGCCTCTACTGAACCCGATTCATTCCAGGCTGCTAGCCCTGGAATCTGAAGCCTCGATCGGATCCTCTCAAGGCCTGCTCAGATCCTCAGAGAACCACGTCCTCCAGGGAGTCCAGCAGCACGCTGCCGAGGGGAAATGTCCCATCCCGGGTGGCTTCCGTGAGCAGCACATGAACCCGGCAACCAGCGGCGGAGGCCGCCCGCGCACCGGCGGGGGAATCCTCGAAGGCCCAGCAAGCGGTGGGTTCCACCCCGAGCCTGGCGGCGGCGAGCAGAAACACATCGGGGGCCGGTTTGCCGGCGCCCAGCTCGCCATCATCCCCATGCACGCGGGTGGTGATCAGCTCCAGCCAGCGGTGCGGGGCGGCCTTGAGGGCCACCGCCGAGCGGGAGCTGCTGGTGGCCAGAGCCATCGGCACCCCACGACCATGGCAGCTCCTCACCAGGCGTTCCGCACCGGCCATGGCCGGTGCCTGGGCCAGGAGCCGTTCGGCGATCGGCTGGCGTACCGCCAGCAGAGCCTCCCGCCCCTCGCAGGTGTGGCCCTCGGAGCGGATCCAGGCCAGCACTTGATCGGCGCATTCGTGGCGCCGGCGGCCCCTTAGGGCGAGCAACTGGCCCTGATCGAGGTGGCTGCCGAAGCTCCGGGCCGCATCCCGCCAGGCGCGGGCGTGGAGCGGCTCGGTGTCGAGCAGCAGACCATCG
>Ga0209401_1000074_pt1 | contig 68886 bp, 62 predicted proteins | sample M_140807_MF_Meta_FD_187318 | JGI IMG/M metagenome (GOLD analysis project Ga0209401, IMG submission 187318) | Freshwater microbial communities from Lake Montjoie, Canada to study carbon cycling - M_140807_MF_MetaG (SPAdes) (version 2) | ecosystem: Environmental > Aquatic > Freshwater > Lake...
GCAATGTGGGCCTTGCCGTACCAGTGGAGGTGGGCAGCGGGCAGGGCCGCGAGGGCATCCAGGCGACTCCCCTGCTCCGCTTCGGAGAGGGGTACCTCCAGGCCGAGCAGATTCACCATCAGCGCTGCCGGCACCAGTGGATCAGTGCTGCCGATCGGCAGACCCGCCACCAGCCTCACCTGCTGGGCGAACTGGCTGCAGCGACAGGCCTCGATCGTGATGTGGCCGGAATTGTGGGTGCGGGGGGCAATCTCGTTCACCTGCAGGCCGGCAGGGCCATAGAAAAACTCGATCGCCAGGACCCCCACGTAATCGAGCCCAGTGAGCAGCGAAGCGGCCACGTTGCGGGCAAAGGCCTGCACGGCATGATTCACCGGCGCCGGCATCAGCACCCAGTCGCACACCTGCTGATGCTGGTGGGTCTGCACCAAGGGCCAGCAGGCCACATTGCCGTGGCGGTCCCGGCAGGCCACCAAGGCCAGCTCCTGCTCGAAGGCCACCAGCTCCTCGAGGATCCAGTCCGTGGGAAGCACATGCTCGAGCAGAGCCTCCAGTGACGCCAGATCAGGGACAAGAACTGTTCCTTTGCCGTCGTAGCCGCCTCGGCTCGCCTTGGCCATCAGAGGAAAACGGAACCCGTTTGGCAGGATCGGTCGCCCGTGAGACTCGGGAGGTCGGTAGGGACCGCTGGCATTCCAGAGCGGCGAAGCCGGCAGAGCCATCCCCGCACTGATGGAGTTGGCGCCGGTCGGGGCAAGGGGGAGCAGCACCTGCTCAAGACCACACCAGCGGGGAGAAGGGAGATTGAGACGGTCGAGCAGTTCGCGCTGCCCTCGCTTCGAAACCAGGGGGGCCAGTGAATCGAGACCCGGCAGAAACTGAATGCCCTGATCGGCCAGGCTCTGGAGCCGCTCGGTTGGCACCCATTCGTTTTCGAAGCTGATGGCGCCACATCTCTCCGCGAGCTGGCGGGTGGCGTCCACATCCTCCAAAGGTGCCTGCACCACTGAGGCAGCCACCCGCACCGCCGGGTCATCGGCGAGGGGAGTCTGAACATGGACCTGGACGCAGAGGTCGACGGCCGCCTCGGCAAGCATCAGGGCGAGCTGGCCACCACCCACGATGCCGATGGAGGAGAGGGGCTGGGAAGGCACGGGCGCCGGCCGCTGGACTCCCCAGGATCGCACCGGGTCGCAGCGGTTCGGCAACTGCGTGGGCAATGGCCGATGCTGGAGCCCCTGCAGCCTCACCGGGGAAGACTCAAACCATCCCCCGGTCTCCGGCGAAGGCGAAGCGAAGACAGCTCAGCAGCAGCACCACCAGGAACAGGGCTAGGCCCACGGTGCAGGCGTAACTGATCTCCAGCTCGGAGAAGGCCTGGTCGTACACGTAGTACACGAGGGTTCGGGTGGCATCGGCGGGGCCACCCTGGGTCATCAGGAACACCTCCTCGAACACCTTGGTGGCCCCGATCGCCGAGATCACCGCTACCAGGGTGATGTAAGGGCGCAGAAGCGGAAGGGTGATGTCTAGGTGGCGGCGGAGGCCTGTGCTGCCATCGAGGGCCGCTGCCTCGTAAAGCTCCGGCGCGATGCCCTGCAGGCCCCCCAGAAAGATCACCATGTAGTAACCCAGTCCCTTCCAGAGGGTCACGACCATCACAGCAGGAAGCGCCAGGACTGGGCTGGTGAGAAAGCCGATTGGCTGGAAGCGACCGCCAAAAAGGCCCGCGAGCCAGCCGCCGGGACCGAGCAGGGCAGTCAACCAGCCGTTGATCAGGCCATTTTCGGCGTAGAGCCAGCGGAAGGCGATGGCCGCCACCACCAACGACACCAGCACCGGTGTGTAAAAGGCGGCCCGGAACCAGGGGATCGCCGGAAGCTGTCGGTTGACGAGCACCGCCACGGCCAGGGAGCCGACCAAGATCGGCGGCACGACACCGATGAGATACAGAAAGGTGGTGCCCGCCACCTTCAAGAGCATCGGATCGGCCAGCAGACGCCGGAAGTTGGCAAGGCCAATGAACTTGAGGGGCTCGGCAACGTCGAGGCCACTGCGGGTGAAGCTGATCAGCAGGGCCATGGCCCCGGGAATCAGCACCGAGATCGCCAACAGCACAAGGGCCGGAGCCAGAAAGCCCCAGGCGGTGGCGGTGGCGGCGCCGAAGACCCGGCTGCTGGGGGAAAGGGGGGCCAAGGGATTGCCAGGGTCTACGGGAGGAGGGGTTGGGAACTCGGCCATGGCGGCCATTGTGGGGGAAACGGATCCTGCCGATCAGATCCGATGACCCGTGAACCGGGGACGCCCGGTGGAACGGATTGGACAGGAATGAACCACCGGGAGGAGCTGGCACCCAGCCGCCGCCTCGTCCAGCATTTGCTGGCCCGAACGATGAAGTGGCCAGCCGATACGCCAACGCCAGCCAGTGCTCCAGGTTCAGCCCGTCGCCCTCGCCCCTCACCATCACGCCGCCCCCCAGGTCTGCCCCTCCAGCCCCTCCTCCATGCCCTCCCGTTCCACCAGCAGCCAGTCCGCCGCAGAGGACGCGTCGACCGCGTCGACCGCGCCAAGCGGTGGCCACGATCCGCAGCAGGTGCTGCGGCGGGTGTTCGGTTACGGCGCCTTCAGAGGGCCGCAGCAGGAGATCGTGGAGCACGTGGTGGGCGGGGGATCGGCCCTGGTGCTGATGCCCACCGGCGGTGGCAAATCGCTCTGCTATCAGATTCCGGCCCTGTGCCGGCCGGGGGTGGGGGTGGTGGTATCACCCCTGATCGCCCTGATGCAGGACCAGGTGGAGGCTCTGCGCCAGGCCGGTGTGCGGGCCGCCGCCCTCAACTCCTCGCTGGAGGCCTCGGAAGCGGCCGCCGTGTGGAGGGCCCTGGAACGGGACGAGCTGGATCTTCTCTATGTGTCCCCGGAGCGCTTGCTGAGCAGTGGTTTCCTGGACCGCCTGGCGGAGCTGCCCTTGGCGCTGTTCGCCATCGACGAAGCCCATTGCGTGTCGCAGTGGGGCCACGACTTCCGCCCTGAGTATCTGCAACTGGCCGTGCTGGCGAAGCGCTTCGCCGGCGTGCCCCGGCTCGCCCTCACCGCCACCGCCGACCCCCGAACCCGCCAGGAGATTCGTGAGCGTCTGGGTCTGGAACAGGACCGGGTGTTTCTGGCCAGCTTCGATCGCCCCAACATCCGCTATCTGCTGCGCGACAAGGACGATCCCCGCCGCCAGCTGCTGGCCTTCCTGGCGGAACGGCGCGGCGAGGCCGGCATCGTGTACGCCCGCTCCCGGGCCCGGGTCGACCGGCTGACCACCGACCTGAAGGCAGCTGGCTTTGATGCGGTGGCTTACCACGCCGGGCTGGCCGCCGAAGCGCGCAGCGCAGCCCTCAACCGCTTCCGGCGCGATAGCGGCGTGATCGTGGTGGCCACGATCGCCTTCGGTATGGGCATCGACAAGCCGGATGTGCGCTTCGTGGCCCATGTGGACCTGCCCCGCAGCCTGGAGGCCTACTACCAGGAAACGGGCCGGGGCGGTCGCGATGGCCTACCCGCCGTGGCCTGGATGGTGCATGGGGGCGGCGACATCCCCCAGCTGCGGCGCTTCATCGACGACTCCGAAGCGCCGGAGACCCAAAAGCGGATCGAGCACGGCAAGCTCAATGCCCTGATCGGCTTCACCGAGGCCAGTGGCTGCCGGCGCCAAGAGCTGCTGCGCCACTTCGGCGAAACCCTGCTGGAGCCATGCGGCAACTGCGACCTCTGCGTGGAGCCCGACACCAGCACCGATGTGACCCTGGCGGCACGCAAGGCCCTCTCAGCGGTGTTCCGCAGCGGCCAGCGCTTCGGGGCCTCCCACCTCACCGATCTGTTGCTGGGGGCCGACACCGCTCGCATCCGGGAGCTGGGGCATGCAACCTTGAGTGTCTATGGCATCGGTCGGGAACTCGACCGGGGCCAGTGGCGGGCATTGTTTCGCCAGCTGGCGGCGCGGGGGTATCTGGTAAGCGAAAGCGAGGCCCGCGGTGGACTCCAGCTCGGTGACGAGGCCCTGGTGAGGCCATTGCTGCGCGGCGAGGTGAGCCTCTCGCTGCGGTTGCCGCCGGTGGCCAGGGAGCGCCGTCACAGCGCGGATGGGGAACGGGAGCGCCCGGCGACGCTCGAGCTGGCCGAAGACGGCCAACGCCGCTTCGAGGCGCTGCGAACCTGGCGCCTGGAGCAAGCGCGGGAGCAGGGGGTGCCGCCCTACGTGGTGTTCCACGACCGCACCCTGATCGAGATCGCCAGCCGCAGGCCCACCAGCCTGGAGGAGCTCGGCGGGGTGAGCGGCGTGGGTCAGACCAAACTGGATCGCTATGGAGAGGCCCTGCTGGCGGCGCTCAGGAACCTCGGGGGACTCTCCTGAACAGCCCAACCACTCCTGGTGGCCGGCGGGAGCTCCGTCATGGGAGTGATCAGCGGGGCGAAGCGCCCTTGGCGAGATCGCGCGCTGATCGGAAACGGCATCGGTCAGACTCGCCGGTGTCCTGAGACACAGAACAGCATGGCGGTGGGCCAGCACTTGAAAATCATTGCGGTCCCCCTGGCGACCCAGTCCTACCCGATCGTGCTCGGTGCCGGCACCCTGGCAGGCCTGGGCGAGCTGCTGGTAGAGCAGGGAATCCGGGCGGACAGCAAGGTGCTGGTCGTCACCAACCCGGTGGTGGAGCAGCACTACGGGGCCAGCTGCCGCAGCAGCCTCGAAGCCGCTGGCTTCGCGGTGGAAACCTTGGTGATCGACGCCGGTGAGGACCAGAAAACGCCTGCCACCGTGGCCCTGATCCATGACGCCGCCTTCACCCAGCGCCTGGAGAGGGGATCACTGATCGTGGCCCTCGGCGGTGGTGTGGTGGGCGACATGGCCGGCTTCGCCGCCGCGACCTGGCTGCGGGGCATCGCGGTGGTGCAGGTGCCCACCACCCTGCTGGCCATGGTGGATGCCGCCATCGGCGGTAAGACCGGGGTGAACCACCCTGGCGGCAAGAACCTGATCGGTGCCTTCCACCAGCCGAAGCTGGTGCTGGTCGATCCCACGGTGCTAGCCACGCTGCCGCCGCGGGAGTTCCGAGCCGGCATGGCGGAGGTGATCAAATACGGCGTGATCGGCGATCCGCCGCTGTTTGCCGAGCTGGAAGCGGTGGCAGCTCGGCAACCGGCCGATGGCCTGGCCAGCCGGGAGAGCGTCGGAGAATCCCTACTGCAGCGGTTGCTGGAGCGCTCGGCAGCCGCCAAGGCGCGGGTGGTGGCCGCCGATGAACGGGAAGGTAGCCTGCGAGCGATCCTCAATTACGGCCACACGCTCGGCCATGCCGTAGAAACCCTCAGCGGCTATGGCACCTACTTACATGGGGAAGCGGTGGGTCTGGGCATGCTGGCGGCGGGCGAACTGAGCCTGGCCATGGGGCTGTGGCGCCAGGAAGATCAAAGTCGGCAGCGTGCCGTGATCGCCGCCGCCGGGCTGCCCATCGATTGGCCCGCCCTTGCTCCCACGGCGGTAATGGACTGCCTGCAGGGCGACAAGAAAGTGCGCAACAGCAGGGTGCGTTTCGTGCTGCCTACCGCCATCGGGGCCGTGGAGATCCGAGACGACGTGGATCCCCAACTGATCCTGAAGGTGCTGGAACAGCTGGGGGCGGCTCAGAGCAGCAGCTGAACCGCAGCCATCGATGACAGCGGCAGACCCGTTTCGTTGCCATGAGAGCCGAAGTGGGAGATGAAGGCCGGCAGCGGCATCGGACCGCAGCGCCGTTGCCAGCCGAGCCCATGGCCATAACGCCGCCAGCACTGAAGCCCGAGAGCGGCATGGGACCGCCCGCCCAGGCCGAGTCGATAGCGGTGGGACCCGATCACCTGCCGCCGCGGATCATCCGGACCACCCAGGGGTCGCCAGGGTGGGGCTCCATGCGCCAGGCAGGTGGCGGCAAAACGCTGCGGGCGAGAATCACGGGCCAGGGCCACGGCGAACCAGCGCGCCACCTGAATGGGCGCGCCGTCGCATGGGATCCACACCGCCATCCCGGCAGGAAGATCCAGCGACGTGGAGGGGAAACCGCGAAACTCGAGGATGGCCGCCTCAGAGACATCCGGAACGCTGGACAAGGTGGGCATGGAGCGGAGATGGGCTTCACCACTCCAGTTCCACCGCTGTCCCTCGGGGCCCCTGGAGCAGGGAGGCTCAAGGGAGAGGGTCCTGGAGAAAACGGGGTGGCGAAGGCCGCTCCGGTAGGGAACGGCCACGGGCCATGGCGATCCAGCGGAACTCCCCAAGACCGGCCGGATCCACCAGCCGCAGCAGCGCCTCCCGGGCCGCCAGCTTTCCGGCAAGATCCTGCGGGTGCGCCGGACTCTGCAGGCCGTGGAGGGCCTGGGCCAGCCCAAGGGCCAGCAGCGCCTGGCCCTGCCGGCAGGAGCCCTGCCAGCGCCAGCCCGTGGCTGCGGCGGCGCGCTCCAGGCTCTCCAGGCAGAGGTGGGCCGTGAGATCCCAGTGGCCGGGATCCCGCAACGGATCAGGGCTAGCCCGCTGGTCGCGGTAGCCCAGCAGGGTGCCAGCAGGGCGCGAAGATGTGTAGTAGCGGCGGGCCTCCAGGGCGTAATCCACCACCAGCAGATGCCCCTCAATCAGGCCGGCGCCAGCTGCCTCCAGCCAGGGCGCACAGCCGGGATGGAGTTCGGTGCTCCAGCCGATTGGCAGGCCTTGCACCGCAGCGTCAAGCCCGAGGGCGTCCAGCTCCCTCAGCGCCTGGGGTTCCAGAGCCGCCCCCGCGCGGAGCTCCAGCCGCCGATCCAGCCGCAGGACCACCTCTTGCTGGCGCCACTGGCAGCCATCCCAGCTGATCCTCTCCACCGCCAGGGCATCAAGCACCTCGTGGGCCAGCATCACGCCCCGCACCGGTTGGGCAGCCAGATCACCCCAGGCCAGCCAGCGGCAGGGGAGGGGAACACCCTCCAGGAGCCGCCGCTGACGATCCGCCATGCCGGGGTTGGGCTCCACGAGCACCAGCTCAAGCCGCGCCGCCAGATCGGGCCAATGGGCCGCCAGTACAGAGGCCAGCTGCAGGGCCAACTCTCCTTCTCCAGGTCCCGTTTCCACTAGGGCCAGGGGCCCAGGCCCGAGTTCCAGCAGCCAATCCACCAGCTGGGGAGCGAGCAGGGCGGCAAAGCTTCCCCCCAGACTCGGAGACGTGGCGAAATCGCCGCCGGGTCCGATCCGCAGGCGCCCGACGCCATAGGCACCGTGCTCAGGATCATGAAGCGCCCACTCCATGTAGGAGCGGAAGGGCACGGCACCACCTGCCGCCAGCAGCCGCTCCGCAAGCCAGGGAGGCGCTTCCGGGGCTGAACCTCCTGCAGGAGGTTCTGTGGGCATGGCCCCGGACTGGGAGCCCGAGGCGGGCGATCGAGACGGCCGACCGCCTGCCTCACGCCCGCCATCAGCCAAGGAATCGGATCCGGAAACCACGCGATGGGAACCCAGCAGTGGAGAGAATGCTGGCCCATGCCCCTGCCACCATGCAGAACCTGCCGGTCCGAATGCTGCAACGGTGGGCCCTGCGCCTGGCTGGGGGCCTGCTGGCCCTCGGATGTCTGCTGCTGCCGACCACCGCTGGCGGGGCCTGGGCCTATGACAACCCCGACCTGTTGCCCGACCACCCCACGCCGGTGATCGACCTGGCCAAGGCCCTCACCGACCAGCAACGCACGGCCCTCGAAAGCGAGCTCGACGAGTTTGAGCACACCAGCGGCTGGAAGCTGCGGGTGCTCACGCAATACGAACGCACCCCCGGGCTGGCGGTGCGCGACTTCTGGAACCTGGATCAGCGCAGCCTGGTGCTGGTGGCCGATCCCCGCGGCGGCAACCTGCTCAACTTCAACGTGGGCGATGCCCTCTTCGCGCTGATGCCACGCACCTTCTGGGTGGAGCTGCAGACCCGCTACGGCAACCAGTACTACGTGCGCGACCACGGCGAGGACGGCTCCATCCTCGATTCCCTCCATGCGGTGAAGGGATGTCTGGCCATGGGCGGCTGCCAGGTGGTGCCTGGCCTGCCCCAGGAGCAATGGTTGCTCACCCTGTGCAGCTCCATTCTTGGAGGGCTGATCGTGGGCTTCGCGGCCTTCCCGCGTGAAGCCGAGCGCACGGTGGAATGGGCCTGGGTGCTGCTGCTCTCACCCCTTTGGCTGATTCTGTTCGGGGTGTTCGGAGTGGCCCCAATCGTGACCCGCACCAGCGAGCTGCTTCCCTTGGCCCGTAATGGCCTCGGCTTCCTCGCAGCAGCCCTGGTGGCCTACCTGATCGCCCAACAGACCGTGGGCAAGACCCGCCTGCAGGACAAGGGCCAGGGGTGAACCGGGTCGGCCCGTGGCCGCCTGAAAGCGAACGGTGCTGAAAAGGGCTGCATTCCTATGGGGCCCTGGAAGCACATCACAAAAAAACCGATGCCTGGGCATCGGTTTGAAATTTATGATGTTGACTAAAGCACTGAGGTGTGCAAGCTCATTTCCTCAACCGGGCGACAACATCTCTCTGTTCGTGAAAAGCCGGGAATTAGAAGCGACCGGAGGGATCGAGCCGACCGGTGGGGGATTCGTAAGAGGAGGCGCTGGACGGTGCCTCGGTGGATTCCAGAGCCTCGGGTTGGATTGGAGCGATCGGAGGGGGAACCTGCCGGATCGCCACGGTCTGCCAGGCGGAATCTCCACCCTGACGCAGCTGAGAAAGATTCTCCTCGTAAAAGCGGCGCAGATCGGTGTAGCGCTTAACGGGCTGGCCGTAGTAGCTGCTGCCGGCAAGGGTGGGGAACGAAGCCCACTCAGGAGAGAGACGGGCCGCGAGTTCCGGGGTCATTTCACCGCGATCGACCAGTGAAAGGGCGCCACGGCGCTCGATCAAAAAGAGAGCAGCTTGATCCTGGGAGTCGGGACGGAAATCGGCAAGCCCGAGGGCCCGGGAGGCCATCGACCAGGTGAAGGGCATGAACTGGTACGCCCCTGCAGCCGCACTGGCGTAGCGAGTGGAGTACATCACCCGGTCGGGGTGGCGGTCGAGCGTTGGGATGTAGCTGCCACCGAACAGCATTTGGTACCCCATCGGATGACCATTCACCCAGGTGCCTTCCGAGTAACGGATGGTGTTGAGCATGGCCCGCCGCTCAGGAGTCATGGCGAACTGCCTAGGAACGGCCGGAAGGGGCGGCAGGAATGCCACCTGCTGGGCAGGGGGGGCCTGAGGGAGGGCCAAGGTCCAGGACCGGGCCGGGTCGGCTGCGTGGGCAGGCGTGGCGAAGCTCAGACCGAGGCCGGCGGCAACAAGTGCCAGTCGGGAACGCTGAAGGATCGGCAAAACGGAGACTGCGGAGGACGAAACCGAACCAGACCCCAAATGGGGAGAGGGTGCGGGATTTCAGTTGGACGCCTGAGGTTGACACGCAGATGGCTGAGTGTGAGGAATGGCGCCAGAGAAATCAGATGCTGAATGGATCGGAAAGTTCGGCCAACAATGCCTATCGATCTGCGATGACGCGATCGTGTCAGTGACGCTCACACAACTGTCCACCTGTATCAGAAATTACCTGGCAGGTTCGAATCTCTGTGACGGGCTGGATTTCAGTGTGGCGATTGAACAGAATTCCAAACCACCTCCCCAGCATCGATCGGCACTGCTGATCGCGACTCGGCAAATGCCTGCAGCGCCTGTGCTGCGGTGAAGGCGCCATCCAGGGGAAGGGGGCCCTTGGAGGGTGCCACCAAGGGCTGATCCAGCTCCCAGGCGCCCTCTTCGAAGGCCGGCGGCTCCAGCAGGCGGTGGTAACCATGACGGCGCAGATCCCTCTCCAGAACAGGGGCCTCGGCAAAGCCGCTGCGACGCACCAGGTGGATGCCCACCCTCTGGCTGAAGGCCTCGCAGAAACTGCTGTAGCCCGGCTTGGTGATCAGCCGGCTGCAGAGGGGCATCAGGTCGAGCGGCCGAACCCCCTCAGGAAAGGCACGGCCATTGGGCTCCGCCTCCAGGGCCTGATCCGGGCCGATCAACACATGGTCAGGCCAGCGGCGCAGCAGGGCGGGGTCGTAGGTCTTACCGAGCCCACCGAAACTCACCAGCACACAGCGCTCCTTCTCCAGCGGCAGGAAGAGCCGCTGGGCCAGATCGGCCGGATCGAAGCGAGGGCGTGCACTGGTGATGCCGATGGGCAGGCTGGGAACACCCCAGTCCATCGGTAGGGAGAGCGGACAGGCCAGCAGCAGGTCGCCCTGGGCATAGAGCTCCCGGCAGCTGGCGGCGTGGGCCAAAAAGGGCCCCCCCATCGGGGCGTAGATGGCATCCCAACCGAAGCTGGCCAGCCAGACCAGGGGAAGGCCAAGCCGGCGGGCCAGCAGGGCCGCCGCCGGTGGCACATCTCCCAAGATCAGCACAGGTTCCGCCTGGGCCACGAGCCACGCCGCCTCCGCCGCCAGCCGGGCCGGCAGGTCCTGAGCCAGCTGCTCCAGCGCCGCCAAGGTGGCCGGCCCGTCGGCCCCCAGGGCATCGGCCTGCACCACGCCCACATCCCACCGGCAGGGCCGGTGCTCGGTCGACACGGAGCCGAAGGCCAGCTGCAGGAAGGCGGCCGGCAATCCGGTCGAGACAACCAGCCGCCAGTCGGGACAACGGGCGGCCAACTCAAGGAGCACCGAGGCGGTGCGGGACCCGTGGCCATAGCCATGGGCGCTCAGGGCCGCATAGATCAGCATCGTTCCAGCACCGGCGGGATCCCAGGGCCGGCCAAGCTGGGATCCGCCGTGGTTGGCGGCGTGGCGAGCGGCGATCCAGAAGGCGACACAGCCGGTGAAATGACTGACGACAAGGCTGGCGAGTGGGTAGCCGGCACCGCAGGCAGCAGGGGAGTGGCGAGCGGTGGGAGGGTCGCTGCGGGAATTGCACGGTCCGATCGTTTCTGTTGGGACAGGGCGACGGGCACGGAGACGAGGGGCGTTTCAGGACAGTTGGGGGGAGAAACGGGCGCAGCACACCAGAGCAGTTCCTCGTAAAGCAGTTCCCCACCAAGGCCATACCAGCGGTGGGCGGCCCGCTGCAGCCCGTCAGCCGAGAGGTGGATCCAGCTGAAATGCCGCAGCGGACGGCCGTGCTGATCTTCACCGTGACGGGGAACGCAGGCAGCGTTCAGATAAGCCGTGCCGCGGCGATCCCGCAGAAAGGTGATGCGCTCCCCCTGCTGGCGGCGCAGGGTGTGATGCATATGCCCGAACACCACCAGGGGCACGGGGCGCCGGGCGCGGATGCGCTCCAGGGCCAGGGCGAGATCATGGTCGCCCCAGTCACAGGCTTGCCGCTTCCAATCGCGGCCGCAGGGGTCGCGGGCCTCGCTGCCCAGGCCGGTGGGACCGCAGTGGGCCATCAGCACCAGGGGCAGGGCCGGATCGGCAGCCAGAGCGGCGCGCTCGATGCGACGGGCCGAATCCTCCAGATCCACTGGACCGAAGACGGCCGTGGCGGCCTGGGAGAGGTGATGGCCCCCCCCGGCCGTGGCCGGCCGGCCACCGACCACCGCCAGGCCGGGCGGGGTAAGGGTGCGCAGCGACCAGCCGCAGTGGATCTCTCCGAGCAGTTCGAGCTGGTGCCGCAGGCGGCCGCCGCTGGAATCCCGCCCGGTGTCGTGGTTGCCCAGCACACAGGCCAGGGGAAGGCGAAGCTGGCGCAACAGACCGGGGATACGCGTCTTGCCGTCGCTCAGGTCGCCCACCACGAGCAGGGCGTCCGGGCGGATCACCTCCAGCACGGCATGGTCGCTGTGATCCCACTGGTCGTGGAGGTCACCGGCGATGGCGATCTGCAACACGACCAAAGACTGCCTCTCCTTAGGCTGAGCCCATCCTGCCCGACCCGAGGCCCCGGTTGAGCGTCGCTTCATCCCTTCAGTCCACGGTCACCGACATTCCGGCAGCCCGGAGCGATCCCCCAGCGGCACCCCCACCAGCCGAGCTGCCCGGGGCGATCGACGCCCTGCGCCGCGAACGCAATGCCGTGATCCTGGCGCACTATTACCAGGACGACGCCATCCAGGACATCGCCGATGTGATCGGCGATTCTCTTGAGCTGGCCCGCCGCGCAGCCAGCACCGAGGCCGACGTGATCGTGTTCTGCGGCGTCCACTTCATGGCCGAGACGGCCAAGATCCTCAATCCGGGACGCATCGTGGTGCTGCCCGATCTGGCGGCCGGCTGCAGCCTCGCCGATGCTTGTCCTGCCGACGAGTTCGCCGCCTTCAGGGCCCAGCACCCCGATCACATCGTGGTGAGCTACATCAATTGCTCCGCGGCGGTGAAGGCCCAGAGCGACCTGATCTGCACCAGCAGCAACGCGGTACAGCTGGTGCAGCAACTGCCTAAGGATCGCCCGATCCTCTTCGCCCCCGACGCCAACCTGGGCCGCTGGGTGGCCCGCCAGAGCGGGCGGGAGCTCACCCTCTGGCCCGGCAGCTGCATGGTGCACGAAACCTTCAGCGAGCAGGCGCTGCTGGAGTTGAAGCTCGAGCACCCTGACGCCGAGGTGATTGCCCACCCCGAATGCCAGCAGCACCTCCTGGATCTCGCCGATTTCATCGGCTCCACCAGCAAGCTGCTGCATCGGACCCAGACCAGTGATGCAGCAACCTTCATCGTGCTCACCGAGCCGGGAATCCTGCACCAAATGCAGAAGCGTGTGCCCCACAAAGACTTCTACCCAGTTCCCGGCGCCGATGGCTGCAGCTGCAACGCCTGCCCCTACATGCGTCTCAACACGATGGAGAAGCTGTGGCGGTGCCTTGCCACCCTCGAGCCGCGCATCGAACTCGAGGAGAGCCTGCGCCTGAGGGCCCTGGCCCCGATCGAGCGGATGCTCGCCATGAGCGCCTGAATCAGCAGCCGAGCCTGATCTTCCCCGACCTCCCGTGCCACTCCCGCCCGATGGCCTGCTCCAGCTGACGCCCCAGGGTTTGTACTGTCCGGCCGCCGGGGCCTGGATCGATCCCCATCGGCCAGTGGAACGGGCCCTGCTCACCCATGCCCACGCCGACCATGCCCGGGCCGGAAACGGTGCTTACTGGGCGATCGGCAGCAGTGAGGGAATTTTGCGACAACGGCTCGGTGCCGGCATCGCGCTCCACCCGGTGGCCTACGGGCAGGAGTTCCGGCTTGGGGATGCCCGGATCTCCTTCCACAGTGCCGGTCACGTGCTGGGCTCGGCCCAGATCCGCCTGGAGGCCGGCGGCGAGAGCTGGCTGGTGAGTGGCGACTACAAACGCCAGGCCGACCCCAGCTGTGCCCCATTCACCCCGGTGCAGGCCGATGGCCTGATCAGCGAAGCCACCTTCGGCCTGCCGATCTACCGCTGGCCGGAGCCCCTCGCGGTGGTGGCGGAGCTGGTGGCCTGGTGGAAGGGGTCTCCGGAGCGGGCCTCCGTGCTGTTCTGTTATGCCTTCGGGAAGGCCCAGCGGGTGCTGGCGGAACTCGCTGCCTTGGGGGTGGAGGAGGAGGTGCTGCTGCATGGGGCGGTCCAAGCCCTGATCGCTCCCTACCGGCAGGCAGGCGTGGCGATGCCGCCGACCCGCCCCTTGTCCGACCTGGAGCGCGGCAGCAGCTTGGCCGGCCGGCTGGTGCTGGCACCCCCGGCGGCCGCCGCCAGTCCATGGATGCGGCGCCTGGCCGGAGCCCAAACGGGATTCGCCAGCGGTTGGATGGCGGTGCGGGGGGTGCGCCACCGCCGGGGTCAAGGTCGTGGCTTCGTGCTCTCTGACCACGCCGACTGGGATGGATTGCTGCAAACCGTGCGGCAGAGCGGCGCCCGTCGGGTGCTGGTGACCCACGGCCAAAGCGATGTCTTGGCCAGGTATCTGCGGGAGGAGGAGGGCATCGCGGCGGAACCGCTCGCCTCCGAACGACCCGAGGCTGCCGAGGATCAGGAGGGCTGAGGGGATCGGCCGGCCCAGCGTTCCACCTGTGGTGGGTAGGGACCTCGCACCGAAGGAGTGGCGCCCGGAGAAGCCGGCACCCCGCGACCATTGCCCCTGCTCGCCGCACCACCACCGGCCAGCCAATCGACCAACTCCAATTGGCGCGGGAGACAGATGCGTTGCAGGTCAAAACCTTCCACCACCGTGGCGCGGGCCGCCTCTCCGAGCTGGCGGTGGCCAGCCGGATCGGCGAGCACGGCTGCCATCTGCTCGGCGAGGGCCTGGGGCGCAAAGAAATCCACCAGCAGACCATTGCGGCCGTGCTCGATCACCTCGGCCACCGGCGGCGTATCGGAGCCGATCACCACGGCACCGCAGGCCATCGCCTCCAGCAGGCTCCAGCTCAACACGAAGGGATAGGTGAGATACACATGGCAAGCGCAGACGCGGAAGAGGTCGTGCAGCACCGGGTGGGGCACCTGACCCACGAAATGGATACGTGAGAGGTCGAGCTGGTCGTCCAGTTCTGCGAGCAGCACCTGCTTCCAGCTGCCGCCAGCGGCGGGAGCTGCGCCATAGCTCACGCCCTCAGCGCCCACCAAAATCACGTGAGCCCGGGGGCGCAACCGCTGCAGCAGGGGCAGGGAGCGCAGAAAGGTGTGGAAACCGCGGTAAGGCTCCAGGTTGCGGGCCACGAAACTCACCACTTCGTCACCGGGCTGGAAGCGGAGCTTGCGATGGGCCAGGCGCACCTCCGATCCGCTGCGGGGTGCGATCGCCGTGGTGTCGATGCCTTCGTGGATCACCGAAACCCGCTGACGAAACTCCTTCGGAGCCGTGGACGCCTGCCAGTGGGTGGGGGCCAGGGCCCAGTCGAGGTCATGAAAGGCCATCAGCTGGGTGGCACGGCGCAGCCGCAGACGGCTGCGGGCTTCGGGGAGCAAGGGAAACTCGGGATCGAAATCGGCATCCCCGCCCTGCAGCTGATACACAAATTCGAGTTGATGCAATACGGGCACATCACCCCAGTGGTCCTTGATGGCCAGCAATTCGCCCCAACCCGGATGGCCAAGGATCAGATCGGGCCGAGGAAGGGCCGTGGAGCGCTCCCTAAGAAGCTGAATCACCGCCTCGGCCCGGATCACCTTGATCTGGAAATCCTGGGCCCAGCCATGGGCCGCTGGAACGGCATCGGGCTGAGGCAGGTGATAACGCAACAGTGGGATCCGCGCCAGACCCGGGGCATGGGGAGCCGCGATCGCCTGCACCCGATTACCACGGGCCAGAAGCGCGCCAACGAGATGCCGATACTGGCCCGGGAAATTCTGATGAATGATCAGAATCCGCACATCTCTGCAGCGGCTGGATCAGCAGGCTAAAGGTCCAAGGCACCCTGCTTGACCTTGCCCCCAGGCTGGTGGAATGGATGGGCGGGCGCGAACAACCCTGCTGCAAGGAGCGGCTGTGTCGCGGCAAATGGGTGGTGGTGGTGGGTGGCAGTGGAGTGAGCTGCGTTGAATCGCGTGGGAGCCGCCCTGCGGCCGCCCTTGCCCATGCCTGCAACAACGAATTCCAATGAACGAACGCCTGCGCATCCTGCAGCGTCAACCGCGACGCATCTCGATCACCCTCAGCTACCACGTTCATGAGGAATTGCTGAAACGGTCAGAAGAGGAGGGCAGGTCGATGTCCAATCTGTGTGCCTTTTTGCTAGAAGATGCATTACGACATAACAGTGCAGGCCTGGCACCGGTGGCGGGCATGGCCACGATGCATAGCGGCAATGAGGTGAGGCCCCGGCCACGCTCGCCCTTTTGAGTTGCCGATGAGTTCATCTGTTGCCAGCGCGGGGATCCATGCCGCTCCGCTGATGCAGATTCAGGTGAGAGCTGTGCTAACAGCGCCGATGAACCATTCCGATGGCTTGAATCAATCTGTCCCTGTGTTCGATGATCATGGCACTGAAAAAGTGGGAGCCCCTGCGCGAATTGGATGACCTGCTCGAGCGCAGCCGTCGGGGCCTGGGTCTGACTCCATGGCATGGCCGCGAGATGATGGGTGAAATGGATTGGTGTCCTCGCGTCGATATCGGCGAGGCCGATGGCAGCTTCATCATCAAGGCGGAGATCCCAGGGGTGAAAAAGGAAGATGTCAAGGTATCCGTGCAGAACGGTGTGCTCACCCTGCAGGGAGAACGAACCGATGAGGAAAGCGAACAGGGGGTGCACTTTCACCGCGTCGAGCGCTTTCACGGCAGCTTCAGCCGCAGCTTCACCCTGCCGCCCAGTGTCGATGCCAGCCAGGTGAAAGCCGGCTTCCACGATGGCGTGCTCACGATCAGCCTCTCCAAGGTGCCGGGCAGTGAAAGTGCGGCCCAGCAGGTGCCGGTGGAGTGAACCCGCAACCGGCCTGAACCGGCCGGCAGAATGGCCTGATGCGCCAGTTCTGTCGGCTGTTCAGGCAGCTTGATCGCAGCGAGGGCACCACGGAACGGGTGGTCCTGCTGGCGGCCCACCTCCAGGGGGTGCCTCCGGCGGATGCTGCCTGGGCACTCCATTGCCTGTTGGGAAAACAGCGGCGGCGATTGATCACAGCCCGCAGGCTTCGCCAGATCGCCCAGCGGGCCAGTGGTCTGCCGGAATGGTTGTTCGAGGCCAGCCATGCCCAGGTGGGCGACAGTGCCGAGACCATCGCCCTACTGGTCGGCCGGACCGCGCGGCTGGGCGCGCCCGGGGATGGGCTGGTGGGGCCTTCGGCGCTGGAGGCTGCCGGGCCGTCGCCATGCTCCAGCTCGGGGGGTGCCGCCAACGATCAACCCCCGCATCACGATCAACCCCTGCATCAATGGATGGAGCAGATCCTCCCGGGCCTGGCCGCCCTGGCAGACGAGGAGCAGGAGCAGGCACTGGGGCAGCTCTGGGCTGACCTGGAGGTGGAAGAGGTGCTGGTGATGGTGAAGTTGCTGAGCGGCACCTTCCGGGTCGGGGTGGGCCAGGGGCTGGTGTTGCGGGCCTTGGCGAACCTGAGTGGGGTGGAGGAGGCCGAACTGCAGCACCGTCTGATGGGCGGTTGGGAACCCAGCGCAGCCCACTACACGGCCCTTCTGGAACCCCTGACCGGTGGCGAGCGGCCCACCAGCCAGCCCTACCCCTTCTTTCTGGCCTCACCTCTGCCTGGCGAGCGACTCCGGGACACCGATCCGAGCGCGTGGCTGGTGGAATGGAAATGGGATGGCATTCGCGGCCAGTTGATCCGCCGGGGTGATGCCGGCTTTCTCTGGAGCCGAGGCGAGGAACTGCTCAATGACACCTTCCCAGACCTGCTGGCAATCGCCGACGGACTGCCGGAGGGTTGTGCCCTCGATGGCGAGTTGCTGGTCTGGCCCTTGGAGCGTGAGCGCCCTGAACCATTTGCGCTGCTGCAACGGCGACTGGGACGACGACGCCCCGGAGCGGCCCTGCTGCGGGAGCTGCCCGCGGCCTTCGTGGCCTATGACCTGCTCGAAAGTGATGGGGTGGATCGGCGTCACGAGCCGCTCCAGCAACGCCGCGAGCGCCTCTGGCAGCTGTTGAACGGGCAGCGATCCGATCGACTGCGCCTCTCCGCCGCCTTGCCGTTCACGGCATGGAATGAGCTCGATGACTGGCGCGACAGGGCCCGTGATGCCGGCGCCGAGGGCCTGATGCTCAAGCATCGAGCTTCTCCCTACGGCGCCGGCCGGCGGCGGGGCAACTGGTGGAAGCACAAGCTCGAACCGATGCATCTGGATGCGGTGCTCCTCTACGCCCGCACCGGCAGCGGCCGCCGCGCCAATCTCTACACCGACTACACCTTCGGGCTCTGGGCGGATGCGGACAGCGCTGTCCCCGATGCAAGCGTTCCTATCGGAGAAGGGGCCCCTGATGACCACGCCGCTGCCTGGCAGGAGCGCCGTCTGGTGAGCTTCGCCAGCGCCTACTCCGGCCTCAGTGACGCCGAGATCCAGGAGCTGGATCGCTGGATCCGCCGCCACACCACCGAGCGGTTCGGACCGGTTCGGGCGGTGGCGCCGGAATTGGTGTTCGAGCTGGCCTTCGAAGGCGTGCAGCGCTCGGGCCGGCACCGAAGCGGAGTGGCGGTGCGCTTTCCCCGCATCAGCCGCTGGCGCCGCGACAAGCCGGCCGCCGAAGCCGATACCCTCGCGGCGGCCCTGGCCCTGATCCCCCCGCCGTGACCCGCACCCGCCGGGCTGCCCCGATGTCCACCTCTGGCACGGATCAACAGCCTGGCTCAGGCAGCGATGAGAAACAGGGGACGAGGAAGGGCCGTGCCGCAGCGCTGAATCGCCCCAGCGGCCCGGCCAGCGCAGAGGCCCTACCGGCAGCCTCGGCGAGGGGTCGCGGCAGAGCCGAACAAAAGCTGCGGGCCTCCATACGCCCCCAGATCCCGACCGAGCCGCAGGGTTGCCCAACCTCTGCCGCCGATCCCCTGGCTCCGATTGAGGCCTGGTTCAAGCGCAAGGAGTGGACCCCGATGCCCTTCCAGCGCCGCTGCTGGCAGGCCTTTCTGGAAGGCCGCAGCGGCCTGCTGCAGGTGCCCACTGGCTCCGGCAAGACCTATGCGGCAGTGATGGGTCCGATCGCCGAGCTGCTGGCAGACGCACAGAAGCAGGAACAGCTGCCGGCGCCAGCTGCCCGTGAGGGCACATGGATCAGTCTCGCCGCAGGGGAGAACAACAAATCCGGTGGCGCCGAAGGGCAGACCCAGACAGCCGGCGATGCCGAAGGGGGCACCAAGGGCAAGAGGGGCACGGCGGCACAGGCGGCTACGGGCGGCGTTGGCATCACCCTGCTGATCCTCACCCCGCTGCGGGCCCTGAGCCGCGACCTGGCCCTGGCGATCCGCGAACCGATCGAGGCGATGGGCTGGCCCCTGCGGGTGGGTATCCGCAACGGCGATACCCCCAGCACCGAGCGCAGCCGCCAGCTCAAAGCGCCCCCCGAGATCCTGATCACCACCCCGGAATCCCTCGCCCTGCTGCTGAGCGGCCCGCAAGCCGAACGGTTGTTCGGCGGACTGCGGGCCGTGGTGATCGATGAATGGCATGAACTGCTCGGCAGCAAGCGCGGCAGCCAGACCGAACTCTGTCTGGGTTGGCTGCGGCGTCTGCGACCGAAGCTGCGCACCTGGGCGATCAGCGCCACGATCGGCAACCTTGAAGATGCGGCCCGCACCGCGGTGGGCACGGAGTGCGAACCCGAGATCATCAGCGCCGCCCTAGAGCGCTCCACCATGATCCGCAGCCTCCTGCCGGAGGCGATCGATGGCTTCCCCTGGGCCGGGCATCTGGGCCTGCGCATGCACGAGGTGCTGGTAGAGGCTCTTGATCCAGGGATCTCCACCCTGCTATTCACCAACACCCGCAACCAGGCGGAACGCTGGTTCCAGTGCCTGCGCTGGGCCTGCCCGGAGATGGAAGGGGCTCTGGCCCTGCACCACAGCGCCATCGACCGGGGCGAGCGAGAGTCGATCGAGGCGGGGGTGAAGGAGGGCTCAATCCGCTGGGTGGTGTGCACCAGCTCCCTGGATCTGGGCGTGGATTTCCAGCCGGTGGAGCGGGTCGTTCAGATCGGCAGCGCCAAGAACCTGGCGCGGCTGCTGCAGCGCTCGGGTCGCTCCGCCCACCGGCCGGGGGGCTGCAGCGAGGTGCTGTTCCTGCCGACCAACGCTCTGGAATTGCTGGAGGTGAGCGCGATGCGGCGGGGCCTGGCGGCGGGCCTGGTGGAGCACCGCACCCCGCCCCGAGCGCCACTGGACGTGCTGCTGCAGCACCTCACCGGTCTGGCCTGCGGAACCGGTTTCGAGCCGGAGCGGGAATGGGACACGGTGCGCCGCTGCTGGAGTTATCGGGATCTGAACCGCAGCGACTGGCACTGGTGCCTGCGTTTCCTGGAGGAGGGGGGCGAGTGCCTGGGGGCCTATCCGCGCTTCAGGAAGCTGGAGCGGGAGACATTGGCAGCGGCGGCCCCCGCAGGCCAGCCCCCAAACGCGGTGGCTCCTGCGACAGGACCATCGTCGGCAAGGGCGTCAGCGGCAGTTGCTGCGGCGATCGTGGAGGAAGGCGAGGACTCAGGCGGCCAGGGGCCGATCGCCATCTCAGCGGCCTCCACCACATCCGAATCAGAGGCCGTCGTGGCGGCGGGCGATCCGAACGGAGCAGAACGAAACGGCCCACCGCCCCTGCCCTCCCCACTCCCGATCCCCATCCCCCCGGCCGAAGCAGCCCCCTTCCGCTACCGGGTCAAGGAGCCCGCCATCGCCCGCCTCCACCGGCTCCAGATCGGCACGATCACCGCCGACCGCGCCGTCACCGTGCGCTACGTGCGCGGGGCCGTGCTCGGCCATGTAGAGGAGATGTTCGTGTCGCGGCTCAAGCCAGGCGACACTTTTTTCTTTGCGGGCCGGGGTCTGGAGTTCGTGCGGCTGCGGGAGATGACCGCCCAGGTGAAGGCCTCCAGCAAGAAAAGCAGCACCGTGCCGGCCTGGGCCGGCGGCCAGCTGGCCCTCTCCGATCTGCTCAGCCACCATCTGCGCCTGGAGGTGAGTCGCTGCGCCGCCGGAGAACTGGACAGCCCCGAGCTCCTGGCCCTGGCGCCCCTGCTCGATCGCCAGCGCGATCTCTCCCGTATTCCCGGCCCCGGCGAGCTGCTGGTGGAGGTGTGCCGCAGCCGGGAGGGCAGCCACCTCTATGCCTACCCGTTTGAGGGCCGGTTCGTGCATGAGGGCATCGGGTTCCTCTGGGCCTGGCGCCTGGCGCGCCACCAGCGGGGCACGATTACGGTGTCGGTGAACGACTACGGCTTCGAGCTGCTGGCCCCCCGCGGCTATCCGTTCGCCGAGCTGTTCGAGCATCACAGCGAGGCCTTGCTGGCGGGCGAAGGCCTGCTGGACGATCTGGCCATGGCCATCAACCTCTCGGAGCTCTGCCGCCGACGCTTCCGCGCCATCGCCCAAGTGGCGGGGCTGGTGAACAACGGCTACCCGGGCAAGGGCAAAAGCGGTGGCCAGCTGCAGATCAGCGCGGCCCTGCTCTTTGATGTGTTCAGCCGCCATGAACCCAACAATCGGCTGCTGGGGCAGGCCAGGCAGGAGGTGTTGGGCGAGCAGCTGGAGGTGGAGCGGATCGCGGCGGCCCTGGAGCGGCTGCGCGCCACGACCGTGGTGCTGGAGCGCACGCCCAGACCTGGCCCCCTGGCCTTCCCCCTGCTGGCCGAGCGCCTCAACAACCGCATGAGCAACGAATCGGTGCTGGAGCGCTTGGCAAGGCTGAAAGCCGAAGCGGAGCGGGCGGAGGGACTTTGAGGGCCGGGCCGGCCTTGGGCTGATCGGAGACTGTTCCTGGTCTGAGGCTGGATTCAGGCGCGCTCAAGCCGCTTCACGATGTAGGCCATCAGGGCCAGGGAACCGGCGAGGGCAACGAGCAGGGCGATGGTCATGGGAAAGGAGGTGGGCGCCAGGGTGAGTGATCTGGAGGCCGGATACCATTCAAAGGTAAACGCTAAGCCTTTGCTGATCGCAACGTGCCGGATCTAAGGGGGCGAGGGTGTGGCCATTCTTCCCCGGTGGGATGGTTTCATCAGAAGCACATTCATCAGAATGTTTCCCGCTTAGAGAGCGTCGTCGTCAAAATGGCAGGCCGGGTGGATGGGTTGAAATCGGTCAAGATCAATCAGGCACGGCCCCCGCGCCCGATACGGACAACGCTTCTGCAGTCTTCAAGACCCAAAAGCAAGTGAATGAATGTACCATGCTTCAACAATTCCAAGTCCAACCTGAAGTAGAATTGACCAATAAAATACTCGTGACAGTGCTCATTTGCACCTACAATCCATGCAAGCACCAATTCACACAAACGCTTGAATCCCTCTCAAACCAGAGCCTACCTCTCTCCGAATGGGAGGTGATTCTCGTTGACAACAATTCTGATTCCCCGCTGGCGCTGGAATATCCGCTGAAATGGCATCCTAATGTCAAATGGGTTCACGAGCCAAAACAAGGCAAACCGAATGCCATTGTGCGCGGCATTCTCTGTTCGAAAGCAAGCTTGATTATAACGGTTGACGACGATAATCTTCTTGATCCAGACTACTTGGCAACCGCCATTAAGATCCAAGCCGAAAATCCCAATCTCGGGGTGTTCGGATCGGGGAGAATCGAAGCAGCCTACGAAGGCGCATTGCCGCAATGGTTCAACGCCGAAATGGCCGCCTTTATAGCAATCCGCCAAGCCAATCAAGCAATGACAAGCAAAACAATTAAGAGCCACCCGCTTTGCACGCCATGGGGCATAGGACTTTGCATTACACGCCATGTTGCATTGACATACCTTACCTGCTGCAGTGAAATACAATCTCAGTATTCATACCTAATTGGCCGAAAAAGTTCATTTTTAGATGACAGCTTATTTTCAATCTGTGCCGTTAATAATGGACTCAGCTTCGGGGTCTTCCCTGAGCTTCGTGCGAAGCACCTCATTGAACCTTCCAGGACGACACTTCCTTACATCTTGTCGTTATCCTATGATAACGCCTTCGGCGAGAAACACTTTTCTCTAATCGCAGGCACATCTCCAGATAATCCCAGGCGGACGGGCTCAGCAAAAGCAGCTGCTATTCTTTTGCTAAAGCTTAGACCAAAGCTGGCCATAGAAGAATTCAGGCATTACATTTTTCACTTGAAGCGCTCCAAACAAAGCAGAATGCTCCAGGCCTCCATATTCAAGGGCTGGAATGATGCGATCAACGCCATAAACTCCAATAATATAACAGCGTCAAAACAACAATACTAATCAGAACGTAGTAGTGTCATCCGGGCCGTCGAGCTCGCAGCACTCAAGATCGCGGCAACCAGAGGCGGTCTGGATCAAGCCTCCACCACCAGCTCATGCATCAGTCCATCTGCATCGGTGATCGCCCATTGATGATGGGTTTAGGGGAATCATCAATCCAGGCAGTCACCGACTCGGATCAGGGTTTGCAGAGCCACTTCGGAACAAAGGCGCCGCCCACGAACCCATCACGATCCTGAGGCCAAGGGGGAACTCAGTGGCGATTGCGGAACAACTGGTCTTTGTGTATGGCACCCTGAAACGGGACAGCCGCAACCACGGCTGGCTTGCCGGCGCTCGCTTCTTAGGCAACGCCAGCCTGGACGGTGTAACCCTGTACGACCTAGGGCCCTTCCCCATGGCCGTGGCGGGAGAGGGTCGCTGCCATGGCGAGCTCTTCGCCGTAGAGCCCGATGGACTGCTGCGGCTGGATGCCCTTGAGGGCCATCCACGGCTTTACGAACGCCAGTTGATGGAGCTTGTGGATGGCCGGTGGGCCTGGGTGTACCTAGGCCGCCCCCAGCAAGTGCGCCATGTGCCGGTGGTAACCGGGGGAGTTTGGCGATCCTGAAGGCGAACGGGAAGACAGCCTGACGGAGGCTTCAGAGGGATGGGACATTTCATCACGGTCAAGAACAGCCATCTTTGGTGTTGTGATGACAGATCAAGCAAGCCAAGCATCAGCACCAACTGAAAAGGCACACTCCATCCATGGATTTCCGCCATCCAATGGCTCAGGCCGAGCATCGCCAATGCCGCAGATGCACCGAATAGGAGATCCTCCCAATGTACAGGGCAAAAGAGTTGGTGAAATCAGAGAATCCAGCTTTTAAAGGCATTAGGGATCCAATCATGATAACGGCTACTCTCACGACTCCAATGCAACCAAAAAACTGAGGCGTGGGAATATAAATGTAGAAAAGACACTGCACGGGAAGGCCTCACCCCACCGCGACCAGCCACCGCCCAGCCCCGGCCATTAACAGCGTGAGCGCCGCCTGCAACAGCCAGCCGAGGCGGTCCGGCAGCAGCAGGCGGCGCAGCAGCACCACCGAACCGACAAGGCCCAGGCCCACCGCCAGGGTCTGGCAGAAGCCGATCACATGGGGGTCGGCGCTCCAGCTCGGGAACTGGAGCGCCGACCCACCCAGCCATGGCGCCACACTCACCGGCAATAGCTGGCCCCCCTCCGCCATCCCCAGGGCCAAGTGGTGGGCCAGCATCACGCTCCAGAGAAGGGGCAGCAGCGCATACAGCAGCAGCCAGGGTCGGCCCCGGCCTGGAAGCAGGCGGGCGGCGGCATTGCGCACCAGCAGCCACAGAGCGGCGGGCAGGGCCAGGGCGAGGCATGCGATCGCCAGGCGGGGCAGCAAAGGGCCTTCACCAAGGGAAAACATCGCCGGAACCTGGAGCCCAAGGCCGGCGGAGAGGGTCGCCGCAGGGGGGGGCTGGCCGTGCACCAACGTCGAAACCCCTGCCGGCAACCACCGCAGCAGCCGCTCCCAGTGGTGCAGGCAAAGCCCCCCCGCCAACACCAGGATCAGCCCCGCCTCACCGGCCGGCGGATCCATGGAGCGCTGCAGATCGGCGGCGGGGGGCCGCAGCCGCAGGGACACCGAGCGGTGGGGGCAGGCCTGGGCGCAAGTGAGGCAAAGCACGCAATTGCGGTTGTCGGCCAGGTGGGCTGGATGGGTGCCCACCGGACAGCCAGCGGTGGCATAGCCCTCTCCCTCAGCCGGCCCACCCTTGAAGCAGGCAAAGCTGCTGCAGCTGCCGCTGCAGGTGCCGATCTGGGCACGCAATTCACTAACTGCCAACTTCGCGAACAGGCCATTCATGCCCCCCACCGGGCAGAGGTAGCGACACCAGAAACGCTTCTCGAACAGCAGCGAACCGACGACGGCGCCGGCGGTGATCAGCAGCAGCAGGCAGCTGCTCAGCCAGGCGGTGTTCTCAAGGTTCCCGACCGCCTCCCAGAGGAGGATCGCGGCGAAGCCAGCGGCCAGCATGGGTGCCGCCCAGCGGTCGCTATCGCCGCGGGGCCAGCGGGCCGGTTGCCAACCCAGGGCACGGGCCAACCGCTGGCTGATCTCCCCCCACACCATGAACGGGCAGAAGGAACACCACAGGCGGCCCACCAGGGGATAGGTGAGCAGGATCAGCGGCCACCACCAGGCCCAAAACAGGTTGAGGCCGCCGTTGTGGGCGCGATCCTGCGGACCCAGCCAGAGCCAGAGGTTCACCAGCACGAACGTCCAGCTCACCACCCCGAACAACAGGGAGTTCCAGAGCCGGGGGGAGCGCATCCAATCGCGCAGCTGCGGCTTCCAGCGCCAGAGCTCAAAACGGGCACGGACCTGCTGGCGGCTTTCCGTCCAGAACACATCGTCGGGTAGTTCCGCTGGCCGGCTGGCGGTGCATTGGAGCAGGGCCCGTTCGATCAGCTGGCTGAGTTCGCGGATGTTGCCGGGGAAGTCGTAGGTCTGCAGGCGCTTCACCAGGGCCGTGCTCACCTGCGGCGGCGGACTCCAACCCAGGCTTTTGGCCTTCTGACGCACGCCGTAGCGCAACCATTCGCCAAGGTCCTGGCGGCGCACACGCAGCGGCGGCACCCGGATCGGTCGGCCGATCGCCTCGAAGCCGTCAAGGTGGGTTTCGGAGGTGAGAAAGAGTCTGCCGGCAAAGGCATGCTCCACCCCATCGGGGCCTTGCCAGCGGCGGTGCAGGGCCAACTCCCGCAGGCGTGGCAGAAGAGCCGGATCCACCAGGTCCACCTGGTCGATCAGCAGGCCCCCGGAGCCCACGGCCTCGATCAGGCTGGTGCCATCCAGGCCGGGGGCGAACAGCTCGGCGCCATCGGCGCGGAGCACGGCCCCATTGAGCCGCACCAGCAACTGCTTGCGGGCCGGCGAGCCGTAGTGGATCAGAGCTGCCACGTTGTCCTTCTCAAGGCCCGGCTCACCGCTGATCAGCACCGCTGTGGCCTGGGGATCAGCGGCGGCCGCCCGAATCTGGTCACGCAGCTTCTGGGCATAGCGGCTGTTGCCCACGATCCCCCTGCGGACGCGGCCGAGCAGGAAGGGAGCCAGACGGCGCAGGGCAGGGGCCTTGGCATTGGAGTCATTCACCATTGCCGGGCCCACGGTCGATGGAGTCGGGTTGGAAACCATGCATTGGATCGCTCTCCACCAAAGCCTCCGCAAGGTCTTGCTAGCAGAACTGGCAGCCAATGATCAGCTCGTTCCGTCAATGTTCATGGCAACGGCAGCGCTAGCGATGTTGCCCAGCTGCTGGCTTGATATCGCGAATCGCTCCACATCAGGGGTGGATGCACGGCGGGCACCACGATCAAGCGGCCATCGGGTAGATCTGCTTGAAGATGGCATATCCACTTTATCGCGGTAAGCATGCTCGACAGGCCGAATGCCATCCGCCTCCATCTCCACCGGCCAGGCCTCGAATTTCGGCACAAAGGCCCAAATATCGAGATGGCCCAGCGATTCCCTCACGGCAGCCACCATTGAGGCCACGAATGCCGAATCAATGGCCGTGGTTCCCTGGCTGGCTGTGTATTGCGAATAAGCAAGATAGTCAACTGGGGTTCGGCCGAAGATCACGTCATTGCCCGTGCTTGCATAGCGACAAACAGGGCTGATACTGTAAAATAGTTGAATGCCATTGTGCAACCGAGTTGATGATTCACGAAGCAGAATCTCCTAGGGTCCGTTCAGAGAAAGCACCCGATAGGGCTCTTCTTCCTGCCGGAACTCCGGATGGGCCGCAACCCAGCATTGACCACGGTTGAGTTGCCAAAGGAATGGGAGCCTGCGATCGCTATCCGCATGAGCTGGCTGGCATGTTGCGTTGATGGAAGGGCAAGTCCGTTCGGGGCGTGCCGGCCCTGGCGATGATGGAGGGGTCCTTGCCGTCTCCCGCCATGACCCTCACCCTCTACGGCGCTGCCCGCAGCCGGGCCTCGATGGTGCGCTGGTATCTGGAGGAAAAAGAGATCCCTTACGCCTTCGTGCAACTGGACCTCAAAAGCGGTGAACACCGACATGAGCCCTTCACCACCATCAATCCCTTCGGGAAGGTGCCGGCCCTCGTGGATGACGCCATCGCCGGCCCTGATGGTGGCGCCCTCAAGCTGTTTGAGAGTGGAGCCATTCTGTTCCACTTGGCCGAGAGCTATGGGGAAGAATTTCACCCCGAGGGCCTTGGCGGGAAGGAAGGCGCCACCGCCCGCCGGGCCCTCACGACCCAGTGGCTGCTGTTCGCCAATGCCAGCCTCGGCCCGGCGATGTTCCAGCTTGAGAGCAAACCCGAGGAAATCGCCCGCCAGCTCGCCACGGTCGACGGGCTGCTGGCTTCAGGTCCTCACCTGCTGGCCGGGGCCTGGGGGGATCCGGGCTGGGGAGCGGCCGACTGCGTCGTGCAGTCGTACCTGGCCTATATCCCCCTCTTCTGCCCGCAACTGGACCTGAGTCCCTATCCAGCGGTTCAGGCAGCGATCGAGGCCACCCGCCACCGGCCCACCTACCAGAAGGCGATGGGGGCGCATTGAGCCTCCCCTCCAGCCAGCACCCCTGGAGCTGGGAGGGCCACCGCCTTGATCTGCTGGCCGAGCGAGCCGTTTGGGATCCCCAGCAGCGCACCCTGCTGGTGGCGGATCTCCATCTCGGCAAGGCGGAGGTGTTCCAGGCCCATGGCATCGCCTTGCCCAGCGATGGCGATGCCGCAACCCTCAATGCTCTGCTGGAGCTGGCCGACCGCTTCCGTCCTGAGCAGGTGGTGGTGCTCGGTGACCTGATCCACGGCCGGGTCGGGCTCACGGCCGAACTGCGCCAGAAGCTGGTGGCCCTTCCCGATCTGCTCGGCTGCCCGCTGCGGTTGATCGATGGCAACCACGAACGGGGCAGCTGGCTGGAAGGCCTGCGCCGGGAGGCCTCCACTGCCCTCGGTCCCCTCTGGCTCAGCCATGGGCCGGAGCCCCGGCCCGGCCATCTCAACCTCTGCGGCCACCTGCATCCGGTGGCTGTGGTGGGTCGGGGGAACGACCGTCTGCGCCTGCCCTGCTTCGCGTATCGGAGGAGGGGGGATCCCACAGGGGATCTCCAGCCAGGAGACGAACTGGTGCTGCCGGCCTTCGGAAACTTGACGGGTGGCCATCCCTGCTTAGAGGCTGATGGCCTCTGGCTTGTGGCTGAGGGGACCGTGGTTCCCTGGCGCACAAGGGGGTTGATCAACCACCCCAACAGCCAAGCCGTCTCCGGATCAAACCCTTGGTAACCGTACGTCCGCCCAAGCCCCCCAAACGCAAGCTCAGCGGATCCGCAGCCCAGGTGACGGAGCTTGAGGGCCCGAGTCCCAGCAGGAAGCCCCGTCCCAAACCTCGGCGTCCGAAGCGAACCCGCAAACGTCTTTGGGCCCTGGTGCTTCCGCTTGCCGCCTTAGGAGCTCTTGTGGCGATTGCGCCTCCCCTACCCAAGGGAAGCCCGCCGGCGAGCACCACCGACACCGCCACCAGAGCCGAACCCAGTGGCGGGGCTGCCGGACCCTTCCGCTACGCGCCCGATACCGAGGCCTTCAGTTTCGACGTCGATCCCCGCGCCGTTCAGTTCGACCTGTTTGAGGGCTGGGACAGGGAGCAGGAAGCCTTTGGCGATTCCAACGCCTTGGCCTTCGTCTCCGGCCCGATGTATGAGCGCTACGGCGAGGAAGGCACCGCCTCCACCGTGCCGCTCGGGGATCTCAAGCTCGGCGGACGCATCCTGAGGGGCCCCAACCGGAGTGCTTCCCGCCAGCGGGCGTTCCTCGGCATCCGCTACGACGGACGGGTTGACTTCAGCTACGGCGAACTCACCCCCGAACGGGAGAAGCTGTACGACACCTTCATCGGCGGTCTGCACAGTGTCTACAACGACCAAGAGCCAGAACCCCCGCAGTACAAGGGCGCCTACAGCATCAGCATGGGGCAGCAGATCCGCTACTACCTGCCCCGGATTCGCGTGATCTACGGCCTGCGCAGCGATGGCCGCTTGGCGATCCTGATGAGCCGCGATGGCCTCACCCTGGAGCAGACCAAGGCGCTGGCACGGGAAAGGGGCTTCGTGGCCGCCTACATGCCCGACCACGCCTCCAAGAGCCGCTTCATCATCCCCGGGGTGAAGGGGTTCAGCAGCGAAGACGCCAACTGGATCAGCGGCGGCGCCACCAGCTTCGTGCATGTGCCTTACATGATTCGGCTCAGTCGGCGCAGCCTGCCTCTTCCGGGGGTCTTGCTCGCGAGCATCAATCCCCATCTGCCCTTGAACGGCTGCGGCAACCCGATCCAGTGCGCCTCCAGCCTGGCCGGCGACGTGGCGGACCGGGCCCTCGCGGGGTTCAACCGCCTGATGGAACAGGGCGTCGAGCCCCTAGCCCGCCTGATCTGGGCACCCCAACTTCAGCGTCAGGGCCCGGGCCGCAGTCCCCAGCGAGCCCCGTTGCGGGAACCGGTGATCACTGCAGATCCCGAGCCGGTGCAGGCCCGCCAGCATCGGGATCTGGCGATCCGCCAGGCTGAGCCCCCGGCCGAGCCAGTGGCACCGACCCTGCCCGAGCCCCGCCCTGCCCCTACGGACTCGGCATCTCCCGGCCCGCTGCCTTCACCCGGCGACAAGGCTCCCTCCAGCTCGACCACCAACCAGGAGAGCCGACCGGAGGAGCCATCCCCCGCAGCCGTAGGCGAGAGCGAGGGCCACACCATGCCGAACAGCACCGCTCCGGCTCCCCTGCAGGCTCCCGCTGCAACAGCCTCTCCACCGGTGCAAGGAGCGGCCCTCGGCAACACGCCAAGCCCGCCGCCGCCGGTCTCCCCACCACCGCCTGTCCCCCAGCCGGAACCTGCCTCCCGCCATGCCCTGGAGGTCACAGCGCCGCCGCCGCTCACACCGCCACCACCGATTCCCTGAAGGAAACCGGTTCCCTGAATCAAGGCGCTTCCCGGAATGCAGACAGCCCGCTGGTGGGGGGCCCCATGAAGCGGGCACCCTCCAGGAGCCGGTATCAACGACCGCGGCCTTACCCCTCCGCCGCCAGGGCCCGCACCACATCGCCGCGAGTGAGCACCCCCACCGGGCGACGCGCCTCATCGAGCACGAACAGGCGCTGGGTGGAACGATCGTGAAGTTGACGGGCCGCTAGCGGAAGACGGGTGCTGCCCTCGCAGGCATGGGGAGTCTTGGCCATGACATCGCCCACCGTGCTGCCGAGCACCTGATGCACCTGCCGGTCCCACTGAAGGGGGTTGCGCAGGTAGATCACCGCATCCAGGAGCATCACGTAGGGGCCCGCATCGAAGCCGCTCTCGCGCACCATCAAATCGGTTTCGGTGAGTTCCCCCACCAGCTCCCCGGCTTCGCCCACCACGGCCAAGCCGCTCACCTTGTGGTCGCTCATCAATTGCACCGCCTCCTGCAGAGGTGTGTCGGCCCGGACGCTCAACACCGGGCTGCTCATCACCTCCGCCACGGACCGATCGACAACCATGGACCTTTGTGCTGCGTGCGATTTCCGCATTCTGCAGACCACCAAGGCCCCTGAAAGCCCTCCGGGCAGGATGGATACATCGTTGTGGGAATCGCCCCCGCCCGTGCCCCTGCTGCGCCGCCTCGCCGACCTTCTCACCATCGCCCGGGCCCTGCTCGGCCTGCCCCTGCTTCTGGCCCTGGGCGCCGGACAGCAGGAACTGGCCTGGGGGCTACTGCTGCTGGGGGGGCTGAGCGACGCCGCCGATGGCGCCCTGGCCCGCCGCGCCGGCGGCGGCTCCGTTTGGGGAGCCCGGCTCGATCCCCTCACCGACAAGATTCTGATCAGTGCGCCTCTGATCTGGCTGGCGGTCCGAGGCCTGCTGCCGATCTGGGCGGTGTGGCTGCTGCTGGCCCGGGAGCTGCTGATCTCCGGCTGGCGCGCCGGCCAGGGCAGTGGCGGCCCAGCCTCGCTCGCGGGCAAAACCAAGACGATCCTGCAGTTCGTTTCACTGCTGCTGCTGCTCTGGCCGGCGGACTGGACCCTCGGCGTATCGCCCGGCGGAGCAGGCGGCTTCGGGCTCCCGATCCTGATGCAGGTGATCGGCTGGTGGCTGTTCTGGCCCTCGCTGCTGCTGGCACTCAGTTCGGCCTGGGGGTACCTGCGGCAGGGGCGGCGGGCGGAAAGATCCTGAATGGCGAAAGGGTTGTGATGCTCAGGCTCGTCGGCACGAATCCTTCTGTGCAGCCTGGGTCCCGGAACCATGCCGATCGATGAGGGTTTTGGGTGATCGCGACAGCAGACCTTCCCGCTGCCGCGACCCAGGGAGCGGCTCAACGGTTTGAACAGATCACCGAAAAGGGTTCAAGGCTGCTCCATTCATCAGGAGGCCCAAAGGCTCAGGTCCTCCTGCAAATCTCCCCCCCCCAGCGCCACTCACCCCGCCAGCAGGGCCTCATCGGCGGAGAAATCGAGGCTGGTGGGTATCCGCAGGGCGTAGTCGTTGCGGTAGCTGTCGGCCAGGGTGGCCTCCAGGTCGAAGGCCGGCTCCCAGGCCAGCTCTCGGCGCAGCCGGGTGATGTCGGTGAGGAAGTGAGCCAGGCGGAGCGGGAAAGCCTTGCGGGCCTTCTTGTCGAGCCCGGCGGGATCGAAGCTGCGGATCTCCACGGCGGCCGGATCCTTGCCGGCGGCCCGAGCGGCGGCCTGCACCAGGCCGCGGAAGGTGATGCCCTGACGGCCACTGCAGTTGTAGATGCGGTTGGCGGCGGCTTCCACCTCGATGCCGCGGGCCATGGCAGCGGCCAGATCGTTCACATGGCCCAGTTGGGTGATGGTGCTGCCATCCCCCGGCAGGGGCACGGGCCGGCCGTGCACGATGCGATCGAAAAACCAGCTCTCGACCGGGTTGTAATTGCCCGGCCCCACGATGTAGGTGGGCCGGAAGCTGGTGAAGGGAATGCCCTCGCTGCGCAGCCAGGACTCGGTCTCGGCCTTGCCGGCATGGCGGCTTGCCGGATCGATGGGGCTGTCCTCATCGAGGGGCCAAAGCTCGCTGTCGGCGTAGACGCCGGCCGAACTCACATACACGAAACGGTGGGAGGGCGCACCGGTGCGCGCGAGCACGGCACTGGAATCCTCCTGGGTGCGGCCGGAGCTGTCGACAATCACATCGAAGCGGCGACCTTCGAGCTGCTGCAGGCCCTCCGGGGTGCTGCGGTCGCCCACCAGGTGCTGCACGCCCGTCGGCACGGGTTGCTTGCCGCGGGTGAACAGGGTGAGGGAATGGCCGGCCTCCTGCAGCAGCCGCACCAGCGGCTTGCCCACGAAGCGGGTACCGCCCATCACCAGGATGTCCATGCCGAAACCCGCGGGCGGGATGTGAAACCGTCTGCTATTCAACCCCCCTGTCGGCGGGATGGGCGGTGGCCCTCGCCGGCTGGGGAGCCATGGCGGCCAGGCTCATTTCACCAGGGTGATGCTGATTTCAATCCGCTCGAGGTGGGAGCCGCGAGGGTCTGCTGCGACACGGTCAGCACCCCCAGTCCCCCTGGGCCTGAGGGCGGGTGGCCACGGAGGAATCCACCACGCCGGCGCGGATCTGCTCGACAAGCTCAGGCAGATCATCGATGCCCACGGCCTTCACCAGGCCCTGGGCACCGAGCCTGGCAATGGCGCGACCGATGCCGATCGGGCCCCTGGCGTCATTTGCCAACCAACCGCGCAGGTTGGGATGGGCCCGAATCGTGGCCAGGCCCTCGCGCTCGGCCCGGGCGATGTTGTCCCGATCGCTGGGGGTCGCCACCACCGTGCTGCCGGGGAAACCCCGGCCGACACAATCAACAATCTCCCGCAGCACGCCGCCATGCCGATCGGAACCGCCTGGACAGCCCAGCCGGCTGTGCTGGCGAGCACCGGGAGCTACCGGCATTTCGCCCTAATCGGGGAGCGGGGCCAGGGCGGCGAACGGGCAGTGGAACTAGCGGCGGTGCTGAAGCGCTCCTTCCGCCTGGTGGTGCCCCTGGCGCAACTACGCGACCGCCAGCTCTGGCAGCCTGGCTGGCAGTCCCTGCGCCGAGTCATGCAGATCATTCCCGCCATCGACCTGCTCGACGGCCAGTGCGTGCGGCTGCATCAGGGCGATTACGACCAGGTGACCCGCTTCAGCGATGACCCGGTGGCCCAGGCCATCTCCTGGCAACGGCAGGGGGCCGAGCGGCTCCACCTGGTGGATCTCGATGGGGCCCGCAGCGGCGAACCGGTGAACGACCCTGTGGTGCGCGCGATTGTGGCCGCCCTCTCGATTCCGGTGCAGCTCGGAGGGGGGGTGCGCAGCCTGGAACGGGCCGAGGAGCTGCTGGCGATCGGCCTCGACCGCGTGATCCTGGGCACCGTGGCGATCGAACAACCCGACCTGGTGCGCGACCTGGCCTCCCGCCATCCGGGTCGGATCGTGGTGGGCATCGATGCCCGCAACGGCCGGGTGGCCACACGCGGCTGGCTGAAGGAAAGCGCCGTAGAGGCTGAAGCCCTGGCGGCCAGCTTCGAAGGCAGTGGCGTGGCCGCGCTGATCACCACCGACATCGCCACCGACGGCACCCTGGCCGGACCGAACCTGCCCTTCCTGCGGCGCATGGCCGAGGCCAGCTCGATTCCGGTGATCGCCTCCGGTGGCATCGGCGACCTCACCGACCTGCTCAGCCTCCTCTCCCTGGCACCCCTCGGGGTGGAAGGCGTGATCGTGGGCCGGGCGCTCTACGACGGGCGGGTCGATCTCGCCGAGGCCCTGCAGGCGATCGGTCCTGCCCGCCTCCAGGATCCAGGCAACCTCCCGATCTGCTGAGGGGCTTCGGCTGATCGGGCCGGAACCGCCAAAGCTGCATCCCGTGACTTGACAACCTCCACCAGACAACCACTGGATCAGCTGATCTATAACAGAAATGTTCCGAGCTTCAGCCACCGTGGCCCATGCCACCCCCCTCACCGTGGCTTCCGCCGGCAGGAGCACCCTGGCCAGTTCTGGGTACACCCGCCGGATCAGCGACGGCACCCCCAGCAACGTTGATGAGGTGTATCAGCTTTGCCGCGACCTCGGGATGCGGCTCAGCCGCCAGCGGCGCATGGTGCTCGATCTGCTCTGGGCTGAGCGCAGCCACCTCAGCGCCCGCGACATCTTCGAAAAGCTCAACGACCTCGGCCGCAACATCGGCCACACCTCCGTTTACCAGAACCTTGAGGCGCTGCAGTCGGCCGGGGTGATCGAATGCATCGACCGCGCCAGTGGCCGCCTCTACGGCTATCGGGCTGACCCCCACAGCCATCTCACCTGCCTGGATTCGGGCGTCATCACCGATCTCGATGTGGTGCTCCCCGAAGCGCTGCTCGCCCAGATCGAAGCGGCCACCGGCTACCAGGTCGAGAGCTACACCCTCAACCTGAGCGGCCGGCGCCGTTGATGAGTCGCAACCGGATCTGGAAGGATCCCGCCAGGCTCGTTACGGTGAGTTCCACTCTGCGAACGCCAGCGTGAGCCGCCGTAAGGCTGAGCCCGGCCCCTCTCTGCTCCTCTTCGCCGACCCCCTGCAGCGGGAGGGCTTGGTCCGCTGGCTTGAGAACGACTCCGCGGGCTACCGCATCGCCAGCGACCCTCAGGAAGCTGGCCTCTCCCCAAGGCTGCTGATCTGGAGCGTCAGCAACCCGCCCCCCCAGGAAAGGCTGGAGGCGGAAGCACGCCAGCTCCTTGACCGCTGGCAGCCAGCCCCCCTGCTGCTGCTATTGCCTGGCGGTCATCCCTATCCCACCCGCTTCCTGCTGAGCCTCAGCGTGCAGGGATTGGTGGAGCAGCCCGATGCGCAACTGCTGCGGGATTCGGTGACGACCTTGCTGGCCGGCGGACGGGTTGTGGAGATTGCACCATCCCCTGCCGCCGAAGCGTTGCCGCCGTCCCGGCCGCCGCTGGGCCTGGGGGAATGGTTGCTGGTGAGCGGCCTGCAGCAGATCGACGCCGAACTGCGCAGCTGCGACTTCTTTCTTGATCCTCCCCCGGCCAACCCGCTGGCCCAGTTGCTGCTCGAAGGGCGCAGGCGGGAGTTGCTGGCTGCCCGTGGATTTCTGCTCTGGCTCTGGGGTCCGATGCAGCTGGCCTGGAGGAATGGGGAGTCCAGCGGGACAACCGACTTGAAGGAGTTCGGTGCCATGCCCAGAATGATTCGCTCAGCTCGCCGGCAAGGGCACCAACCCACTCCAGTGACGGGATCCCTGAGCCTGGCGAGCGCTTCCGGCGGCACGGCGCAGGTGGGCGTCAGCCTCACCCTCCGGCAACGCACCGCCGATGGCATCTGGGAAGCCCTGCGGGATCGACTCAGCCAGGCCGCCGGCGACGGCCCTTCCAACCGCAGCGGCGCGTTGCTCGCCCTTGATGGTCTCCACCCCGACCGGCGCCGTGATCTTCTGATGGCGCTCCTGGAGCAGTTTGAGCAGCTGCGGCGACGACTTCAGCAGCAGGAACTCAAGGGGGAGGCGCTGATGGAGATCTGGAACGAGCTCCAGCCGGAACTGCGGCGTCAGGCGTTGCGGCGCATGGCCGGTTCCTATGTGCAGCTGCCGAGTGAGGGCAAGCTTCGCCCGGTAGCCGACACCCTGGTGGCCGCCGCCGAAATGGACCTGATCGATCCGGAACAGCCCGATCCGATGGCCATGCTCACCACCCTTCTGCAGGCCAGGCCGTTGCTGGTGGAAGGCAGGTTGCTCGGCCCCGATGAACCCCAGGCCGTGCTCTACCTGGAGATGCTGCTCGCCAACTGGCTGGTGCGCAGCGCCGAGTTGATCAGCGCGGAGGTGCTGGCGGTCTGTGCGGACTGGCCGGAACTCCGCCGCTATCTGCTGCGGCCCGACCTGCTGGCCACCCGCAACCTTGAACGGCTGCGGAATCAGCTCAATGCTCAGCAGCGTTGGAGCAGCTGGATCACCCGCCCGGTGCAGCTCTACGAAAGCCGCCGCCCCCTCTATCGGCTCGAAGGCGGCGCCATCGAAACCGTGACCCTCACCGAACCCCGGGACCGCGAGCTGCGCCAGCTGCCCTGGCTGCAGCAACTGGTGACCCTGGCCCTGGAGGCCCGTGACGCCCTGGCACCTCAGCTGCAGAACCTGATCCGGGCGCTGGGCGATCTGCTGGTGGTGGTGCTCACCCAGGTGGTGGGACGGGCGATCGGTCTGGTGGGGCGCGGCATCGCTCAGGGGATGGGGCGGAGCCTCAGCCGGCCGGAACGGACCTGATTGCCAGCGGGCACAATGGTCTGAGCCGTAGCCACCTCTTGCCCTCCACCTCCCTCCAGACCCAGCGGCGGCAAGAGATCCCCCCTGCGATGTCCTCATCCCTGAGGCCCATGGCGATCGAGTCACCCCTCGGCACCGCCGACCAGACCTGGGCCCAACCGGCCCGCTGGTTCGCTCTGCTCGCCCTGCTGGTGCTGGTGGCGATCAGCTCCCTGCTGGCGGCGAGCCCGGCCTACGCCAGCCTGGAGAACGACCGTTACGACGGCAACATCTTCGCGCTCTACGCCGGCAATGGCTCCCTGGTGCCCCCCCGCAGCAGCCTGGCCCAGGCCCTGGAGGAGAAACGGGTGGCGGTGGTGATCTATTACCTCGATGACAGCAGCGTGAGCAAGCGGTTTGCGCCGGTGGTGTCAGAGCTGCAGCGGATCTGGGGCAACAGCATCGAGCTGATTCCTTTGGTCACCGATCCCCTGCGGCCGGGCGGCAAGGCCGCTGCTGCTGACCTTCCGCCCGGCGATCCCTCCCGCTACTGGAGCGGCCTGATTCCCCAGGTGGTGGTGTTCGATCGCAGCGGCAACGTGGTGTTCGATGCCAGCGGCCAGGTGGAGGTCGATGCGATCAATGGCGCCGTCAGCAAGGCCACCGATCTGCCTCTGCCAGCCCTCTCCGGCCAGGGCAGCACCCGCAGCTTCAATGAGCTCAACAGCGAAGTGGTGAGCAACGCCCGATGAGTCACTCTGCCGGCGGCGACCCTGGCATCCCCCCGTCCAACGGGGCCGAGGACCCGGGGTTGCCACCCCCTGGCGGCGCGCCCGGGCGGCGCGAAACCGACAGCCTCGGGGCAGTGATGGTGCCGGCTGAGCGCTACTGGGGTGCCCAGACCCAGCGCTCGATCCACTTCTTCCCCTTCGGCCAGCGCATGCCGCTGGCGGTGGTGCATGCCTTCGGCGAGCTCAAGGCCGCCTGCGCCGAGGTGAACCGGGATCTGAACCGGCTTGATCCGGCACTCTGCGCGGCGATCGTGGCGGCGGCCGAGCAGGTGGCCCGCGGGGAGCTCGATGACGAATTCCCGCTGAAGATCTGGCAGACGGGATCCGGCACCCAAACGAACATGAACGCCAACGAGGTGATCGCCAACCGGGCGATCGAGGCCCTCGGCGGTGAGCTGGGCAGCAAGCATCCGGTGCACCCCAACGACCATGTGAATCTCAGCCAGAGCAGCAACGACACCTTTCCCGCCGCCATGCATGTGGCCGTGGCCGTGGAGCTGGAGCGGCGTCTGATCCCCTCCGTTGAGGCCCTAGGCGCGACCCTGGCGGAGCGGGCGGAGGCGTGGGATGGGGTGATCAAGATCGGCCGCACCCACCTCCAGGATGCGGTGCCCCTGCGGCTGGGTCAGGAGTTCGGCGGCTATGCCGCCCAGCTCATCCTGGGCCTAGAGACGTTGCGCGCCAGCCTGCCCCAGGTGCTGCAGCTGGCGATCGGCGGCACGGCGGTGGGCACGGGCCTCAATGCCCCCAAGGGGTTCGGCGAGGCGGTGGCGGCCCGGCTGGCCGAGCGGCTGAAGCTGCCCTTCACTAGCGCCCCGAACAAATTCCAGGCCCTGGCGGGCCATGAACCGCTGGCGGCAGCCCATGGGGCCCTCACGGTGCTGGCGGGCAGCCTGATGAAGATCGCCAACGACATCCGTTGGCTGGGCAGCGGGCCCCGCTGCGGCCTGGGTGAACTGGTGCTGCCGGAGAACGAACCAGGGTCCTCGATTATGCCGGGCAAGGTGAATCCCACCCAGTGCGAGAGCCTCACAATGGTGGCCGTGCAGGTGATGGGCAACAACACGGCCGTGCAGATGGCCGCCAGCCAGGGCAATTTCGAGCTGAACGTGTTCAAGCCTCTGATCGCCCATAACCTGCTTGAAAGCATCGAGTTGCTTCGCGGCGGCTGCGAAGGCTTCCGTCGCTTCTGCCTCGAAGGGCTGGAGCCCAATCGCAGCCGGATCAACGAGCTGGTTTCCAGCAGCCTGATGCTGGTCACGGCCCTCACCCCCGCGATCGGCTACGACAAGGCCGCCGCCATCGCCGAACACGCCCACCACCAAGGCCTCACCCTGCAAGAGGCTGCCCTGGAACTGGGCCACCTAAGCAGCGACGAGTTCGATCAGTGGGTGCGGCCGGAGCGAATGGTGTGACGACGCGAACGCGCACATCTCCGTTCTGAGCGTGCCCTCTCCCTCAAGGCAACGCATAGAGCCCCGAACCGACCACCATCACCTCACCACCAGGCGTCACCACCTTGCGGAGATAGGTCTTCTTGCGCTCCAGCAGAGCTGTCGTGCCTGGCCTCGGCCAGTTGTAGGTGGCCCAGCTGCTTCCGTCGCGTAACACCTTCTGCAGGGAGGCCGCAGCATTGGCCCGCTCGGCTGGATCGGGCCAACTCACAATATTTCGGCCTTCCAGAGCCGGGAAGCCGGGATTGAGCAGCAGGGTGCCATCGCGCGCCAGCACAAAGATATAGGTGTCCTGATAAAAGAATGGACCGCTGGGGTCGCGCAGAGCCGCAAAGGCCTGTCGGCCTTGCTCCTGCAGCAACAGCGCGGCGGAATCCACGGCATCCACCACGAATGCCTTCGCCATCGGTGGCTCATACAGGCCTGAAAGCACCATGTAGGTGCGCCCCGAGGGCGCCTTGACACTCTCCACATAGGTGGCCTTCCAGACCGGCCGGCGATCGTTGAGGTTGGGCCGGCGCCACTGGTAGTGAACCCAGCCCCTGCCGCTGGCTGAATCCGCCACCTCCAGAATCTGACGGCCGAAGGGCTTCCCACTCAGATCCTGAAACTCCCGGTAGTTCAGGCCCTCACCGCGAGGATCGGGCGGATACACAACGCTGCGGCCATCGCTGCCGAGCACCACGATGTAGTCCTCACCCTGGAACCAGGCGCCGCCCCGCTTGCGGAACTCGGGGAAGGCCGCCTCTCCACGGCTCCGAACCTCTGCCGCCGCTGCATCCACCCGGGTCACCAGGGCATGCACCTGGGCATCGGCTTCAGCGGCGGGAGCGGGTGATGCGGGAGCTGAAGCGGGGGCCTGAGCAAAAGCGGCAGGGTCAGGCTGCAATTCGCTCTGCAATTCCAACGGCGAGGGGGGGATTGAAGCGATGGCGGGCCTGAGCCCGGAGCTGCCGAGCATCACCAAGGCCAGCGCGGCGCCAACGACGGGCAGCACACCCCTACGGCCCCCCGGCGGCAACCCTGGCAGGACGAGCGCGCTCTGCCGCGGCGCACCGTTCAATTCCCCCATCCCGAGGCCATCTCTGCATTCGCTCCGCAGAATGCCACGCTCCAGCCGAAGCCACCGCTGTTCTTGCCGAGAACCTGCGTCGTGACTTCACCAGGGCTCAGAGCAGATTGGCCGCCAGCTCCGCCAGCTCGGAGCGTTCACCCCGCAGCAGGCTCACGTGGCCGGCCAGCGGCTGCCCCTTGAACCGCTCCACTAGCCAGGTGAGGCCGTTACTCTCGGCATCGACATAGGGATTATCGATTTGATACGGATCACCGGTGAACACGATCTTGGTGCCCTCGCCCACCCGGGTCACGATCGTTTTCACCTCATGGGGGGTGAGGTTCTGTGATTCATCCACCACCATAAATTGCCGCGGAATCGAGCGGCCGCGGATGTAGCTGATCGCCTCCACTTCCAGCAGCCCCATCCCCTTGAGATCGGCCCAGCTGTTGCGAGGGCCCCGCTGACCTCCCCGGCCCCCCTGGTGGCCGCCCCCTTCCTCGCCCCCGCCGAGCAGAAAATCCAGATTGTCGATGATCGGCTGCATCCAGGGGCCCATCTTCTCCTCGAGATCCCCCGGCAGGAAGCCCATCTCCTTGCCCAGGGAGATCACCGGCCGGGTCACCAGCAGCCGTTCATAGAGCCGCTCATCCGCCACCTGATGCAATCCGGCCGCCAGGGCGAGCAGGGTCTTGCCGGTGCCCGCCTTGCCCACCAGAGTCACCAGCGGCACCGCCGGATCGAGCAGCAGATCCAGGGCGAAGGTCTGCTCCCGGTTGCGGGCCTGGATGCGGCCCAGCCGCACCTTCGGGGCCCGCTGCAGAGGCAGGAGCGCTGCCTGGGATCCGCTGTAGCGCGCCAGCAGGGTGTGGTTCGGCTGCAGCTGGTTCACCAGGGTCACGCCCTCGTTCGCCTGAAAATGCGGCGGCTTGCCATCGGCCGTGGGGTCCAGCTCCGCCAGGGGCAGCCCCCCTTCAGTCTTGACGCGGTCGATCTGGTCGGCGTTCACCACCAGCTCGCACACCCCGGGATAGAGATCGCCGATATCCACCTTGTCGGTGGTGTAGTCCTGGGCGATCAGGCCGACGGCATCGGCCTTGATCCGCAGGTTCGTGTCCTTCGTGACAAGCACCACCGGCGGCCGGGTGCCCATCACCTGCTCGAGCCGCTGCTCCAGCGCCACCGCCAGGATGTTGTTGTCGCCATTGCCGGCCCGCAGTTCCGGCGGCAGCTGGGCCAGGGTCTCATTCCGGCAGAACACCACCTTCAGGGTGCCGCCACTGGTCTCATTGAGAGTCACCCCATCGGCCAGGTTGCCCTTCTCGCGCAGCTCATCCAGAAGCCGCGACACCTGACGGGCATTGCGGCCCTTCTCTGAAGGGTCACGCTTAAAGCGATCGATCTCCTCCACCACCTCGATCGGCACCACCACGTGGTTGTCCTCGAAGCGGGTCAGAGCCGAGGGGTCATGCAGCAGAACATTGGTATCGAGAACGAAGGTCTTGCGCATGCCAGTGGCCGGGCCGGATCGGCGGACCCGAACTTAGGGCCATCTCTCCATCTACGCTCCGCCGGTTGGTACTCCGTTGGGTGATCGGCTTGCCGCTCCTCTCCATTCTTTTGATTCTTCTGCTTCTCTTCGGGCTCAGCTTGCTATGGCTGGAGCTCCGCCATCGTCTTCGGCCCGCCTCCCCTCTCCGCCTTCGGCCCGGCTCCTTTGACGTGCGCCGCAGCGGCGAGTCCGTCGAGGTGAGCGGCGAGATCACGATTGAAAACCCCCATGGCCGGATGGAGGTGTTCGTGCCGGAGATCACGGTGGACCCCGTCCTTCTCGGCAAGGGCAGCCTGGCTGAGGTGAAGCGCAGCGTGTCGATCACACCGTTGCATCCCGATGAGGAAGCCAGGCCCGATGGCTACTGGTTCGCCTACATCGTGAAGGGTCACAAGCGAACCGCCGCCCGCATCGATCTGCGCTTCACAGCCCCCCCCGGGGTGAACGTGGCCGAGCTGCTCGACACCCTCTGGCTCGATGTGCGCTGGATCAACTACGGCCCCTTCGGCCGGCTCGAACGCCGCGATGGCTTCCTCGTGGCCCTCCAGCGTCCCGAGCCGATCCAGACCGACCAGGCTGCCTGGCGGAACGGTGAGGGCTGCCGAGTGCTGCCCCTGCGCACCCACCTGCTCGGGCTGCTGGATGACCCCGAGGCGGTGCTGCAGCGCTACGCCGGCTCCCTGATCCAGCCCGGTGATGTGCTCACGATCGGCGAGACACCCCTGGCTGTCATCCAAGGTCGCTACCACCATCCCGCCAACGTGGAGCCCTCTCTGCTGGCCCGCCAGCTCTGCCGCGTGTTCCACCCCACCAGCAGCCTCGCCACCGCCTGCGGCCTCCAGTCGTTAATTGATGTGGTGGGACCTGCTCAGGTGCTCTGTGCCTGGTTGGCCGGTACCGCTCTCAAGGCCGTGGGCAGCAAGGGCTGGTTCTACCGGCTCGCCGGCGACCAGGCCCGCCTGATCGACGACGTGACCGGCACTACCCCCCCCTATGACCAAACCATCGTGCTGGGTCCCCAGGACCCCAACGGTTTCTGCGAGCGCATGGCCCGCAGTCTCGGTGTGGATGTGGCCGTTGTGGATGTGAACGACCTGGGCCGCGTGAAGGTGTTGGCCTCGAACAGCGGCTGTGATGAGGCTCTGCTCCATCGGGCCCTGCGGCCGAACCCGGCCGGCAATGCCAATGAACGCACCCCCCTGGTACTAGTGCGACCGGCCTGAGCCCTGGGCTCCCCCCCTAAACTGGCCGAGCGACAAGTAGACGTAGGCGTTCATTTTTTCTCCTATTCCCCTCCCGATCCCCTCCCTGGCCCCCGATCCCCATCCGGAACTTGCCGTGCTGCCGACCCTCAGGAGCGACTCCCGATCCCTGAGACCGGACATGGATCCGGAGCAGGTGCTGCCCGCTGGTCCCCGCCAGATCGCGCCCTGCACAGTCGAGCGGCTCCAGGGCTGGCACCTTCCCCTCCTCGACGATGCGGCCTTTCTGCCGCTGCACCCCCTGCTGCAGCGAACCCTGCTGCTGTCGATGCCGCGCAGCCTGGCCTCCGCCCTCGGCCGGCGGCACTCGATGGGGTCGTTGGCCTTGGTTGCCCTGACCAGACACCCTGGGGGAAAACCCAGGGTTCTCGGGCTGATCGTGACCCGACCGCTCAACCGTCGAGGCAGCTGCTGGGAGGTTCAGCACCTCCGCCTGGCCATGGGCTGCGGCGATGATCTCTCCCCGGAAGGGGCGGCCTCGAGTTTGCTTCGGGAAGCGATCCAGCAGGCTTCAGGAGCGGTGAGCTGGGTGGCGAGCGCCTCCAGCCTCGACACCCTTCGACTCTCAATCCTCCGACAGCATGGTTTTCAGCCGCAACGTACCGAGCGGGTCTGGCTGTGGCAGGCACAGCCCGGAGCAGAGCTTCCTCCTCTTCCCTCCGGTCTGCAGCTGCGCCCCCTTCAGCGGCGGACCGCCGCTCTCCTGTGGCACCTGGAGCAAGCCACCTGCCCAGCTCCGCTGCGCCAGATGCTCGACCGCCGCATCGAGGATCTGCTGGAGCGCAGCGGCAGCCATGGCTGGCTGCTAATCGATGCCGAACGCAATGAAGCGGTGGCCGGGGCCCGGTGGCTCGCGGACCATCCCGCTGGTGGCCACCAGGTGGAATTGAGCGTCCATCCCGGCTGGAACCACCTGCTCGGGCCGGTCACCGAGCTGCTGCTCCGGCGCCTTGCCCCGAGGGGGGATCAACTCTGGCTCCACAGCGAGACAGACGATGAACTGCGGCTCAACTGGCTCAGCCAGATCGGCGCCGAGGAACACGGCGATGTAGTGCTCATGGCCCGCAGCCTCTGGCGGCGCCAGGATGGTCAGCCCAGCCTCGGTGCAGCCCGGCGCATCAGTGCGGTGCTGGAGCAGCTCCAACCCCGCCGCCGCGGCATCCCCACCCCCCTGGGCCAACGCTGAGTGTCATCGCCCCGGCCCCGTTCTGCCCTCGCCCTCGATGTGGGCAGGAAGAGGATCGGCCTGGCCGGCTGCGACCCCCTGGGCCTCACGGTGACCCCGTTGCCCGCCCTGGCCCGCGCCGCGCTGGAGCAGGACCTGGCCCGGTTGCTCCCCTTGGTGCGCAGCCGCAGGGTAGAACTCCTTGTGGTGGGGCTGCCTCTCGACGCGACCCAGCAACCCACCGCCCAGGCCAGCCATTGCCGCCGTTACGGACTGCGCTTGCAGGGGGCCCTGCAACAGGCCGGCCTTGATCTTCCCCTGGTCTGGGTGGATGAACACGCCAGCAGCTGGGCCGCTGGAGAAGGACTCGGCCTCCACGGTGACCGCAGCGGACGGCTCGACAGCGCCGCTGCTGCCCTCCTGCTGGAACAATGGCTGAGGGAAGGTCCGGACCCCGAGAGCCGGCCATCCTGATCACCGAAGCCTCCCCCACCCGCCATGCCAGCCGAATCCCCTTCGATGACGGGTTCAGGAGACGTACCCACCCTGCTCGTCAATGACACCCATGGGCGCCAGCTGCTCTGCTTCCTTGAACAGCTGATTCCCCTCGACGGCCACGATTACGCCCTGCTCACTCCGGTTGACACCCCGGTGTGCCTCTTCCGCCTCGATGGTGATGAGGATCCCGAATTGATCGAGACCCTCGATGCCACCGAACCGATCCTGTCGGTGGCCGATGTGGTCCTGCAGGAGCACGACCTCACCCTGATCCGCTCCGCCGTGACCCTCACCGTGAATGGTGAGCTGGACGAGCCGGACCCCGATGATCTCGAGGACGATGACGAGGCCGACGATGACAGTGAAACCTACGAACTGCTGGTGAGCTTCCTGGTGGACGAGGTGGAATACGGCCTCTACATCCCCCTGGACCCGTTCTTCGTGGTCGCCCGCATCACCGGCTCAGAAGCCCAGCTGGTGGAAGGCGAGGAGTTCGAGCGCATCCAGCCGCGCATCGAGGCGGAAATCGAGGAGCGGGAGCCGGAAGACTGATGCTGGCCACCCTGCTCAGCCCGGGCTGGACAGCCGGCACCACGCTGGCTCACCTGCCGCTCCAGCCCCTGCTGGAGCGGCAGGAGGGGCCGATCCGGGCCATGGTGCTGGATGTGGACCGCACCCTCCTGCCCCGCCGCAGCGCCACCCTGCCGCCAAGCGCCGAACAGTGGCTGCGCCATGCCCATTCGCTCATGCCGCTCCACCTGCTGAGCAATAACCCCTCCCGCCGCCGAATCGGCTCGGTGGCCGACCACCTGGGTCTGCCGTTCACCACCTCGGCGGGCAAACCCCGCCGCGCCGCCCTGCGGCGGGTGGTGGATGAACTTGGCCTTGAACCCCACCAGATCGCCCTGGTGGGCGACCGCCTGTTCACCGATGTGCTCGCCGGCAACCGCCTCGGGCTGTTCACGGTGCTGGTCAGGCCGATCGGGCCAGATGGCGATCCCTGTCCCCACGACGGGGTCCAGAACCTGGAGATCCGCATGTCCCGCTGGCTCGGTGCCCTAGTGGAAGGATGAATGCGTCCGCCATGCCGTCAGGAGCTCCGTTGACACGAAGCGAGGGACTGCGGCGCGTGATCAAGGTGGGCACCAGCCTGCTGCGTGGCCAGCCCGGCCGCTCCACCACGGCGGTGATCACCGATCTGGCAACAAGCCTGGCCCGCTGTCGCCAGCGGGGTGAATCCATCGCCCTGGTCACAAGTGGGGCGGTGGGTCTGGGCTGCACAGCTCTGGGCCTGGAGCGGCGCCCCACCGAGGTGGTTGCCCTGCAGGCTGCCGCCGCCGTGGGTCAGGGGCGCCTGATGGCCCTCTACCAGGACGCCTTCGCGATCCGGGGTCTGGCGGTGGCCCAGGTGCTGCTCACCCGGGGCGATCTGGCTTCCCGACGCCGCTACCAGAACGCCTGCCGCACCCTCGAGCGGCTGCTGGCCTGGGGCGTGGTGCCGATCGTGAACGAGAACGATACCCTCGCCACAGACGAACTCCGCTTCGGCGACAACGACACCCTCTCCTCCCTGGTGGCCGTGGCAATCGGCGCCCAGGAGCTCGTGCTGCTCACCGACATCGACCGGCTCTACTCCGGCGATCCCCGCCACGACCCCGAGGCCCGTCCGATCGACGAAGTGCGCGATCTGGCCGAGCTGGAGCATGTCGGACGCGGCGCAGGCGGTGGAGGCCGCTGGGGCACCGGTGGCATGGGCACCAAGATCACCGCGGCGCGGATCGCCACCACCAGCGGCGTTCGGGTGCGCCTGGCCGATGGCCGCGATCCGGCCGTGCTGGACGCCCTTCTGGACGGCGAGCGGGTCGGCACCCTGTTCCATCCCAGCCCCACCCCCCTGGGGAACCGCAAAGGCTGGCTGGCCCATGCGGTGCTGCCCCAGGGAAGCCTCCGGGTGGATGACGGTGCCGCCCAGGCCCTGATCCATCGCGGTGCCTCGCTGCTGGCGGTCGGCATCCGGAGCGTGGAGGGCCGGTTTGAGCGGCAACAGCCAGTCCGGGTGCTGGATGGCGATGGCCGCGAGATCGGTCGGGGATTGGTGGCGCTGGACAGCGAGGAGATCGAGGGGATTGTGGGCCTCGACCGAGCCGCGATCCATCGAAAACTCGGGGATGCCGGCGACACGGTGATCCACCGCGACCACTTCGTGCTCACTCCGGCGGCGGCCGACCCGACCACCGCCTGACGTCGGCTGGCACCCTTCGACTTGTGAGCGCGGCCCGAACCCACGGGCCCTACGATCCGGCCACTGGCCCCACGCGCATGCGCTTCAGCAGCCTGCTCAGCCACCTCAGCGCAGTGGATTCGGCATCCCCCAGCCATCTGGGCATCGATCCCGTAATCCAGGGCGCCCAGGCGATCGATCTGGCGGGGCCGGGCCAGCTCTGCTTCCTTGAGAGCGGCAGCGGCCTCACCGCCGCCCTGGCCGAAACCGGAGCCTCCGCCGTGCTGCTCCCCCTGGACGAACCCCTGCAGAACCAGGCCACGGAGCGGGGGCTGGCCTGGGTGGCCCTGAAGGATCCACGCCTCGCGTTCGCCGAAGCGCTCGACGCCCTCCATCCCCGACCCCGTCCGCAGAGCGGCATCCATTCCAGTGCAGTGATCGATCCCTCCGCCCGGATCGGAGCCGGCGTGCATGTAGGCCCCTACGTGGTGGTGGGTGCCGCCGCCGTGATCGAAGACGACTGCATCCTCCACGCGACTGCGGTGCTCTACGACGACGTGCAACTGGCCGAAGGCTGTGAGGTGCACGCCCATGCCGTGCTGCATCCGGGCAGCCGGCTGGGCCGGGGCTGTGTGGTGCATTCCGGTGCGGTGATTGGTTCGGAGGGCTTCGGCTTCGTGCCCACCGCCAGCGGCTGGCGCAAGATGCCCCAGACCGGCCAGGTGGTGCTGGAGGACGGCGTGGAGGTGGGCTGCGGCTCCACGATCGATCGCCCTTCGGTGGGGGAAACCCGCATCGGCGCCGGCACCAAGATCGACAACCTTGTTCACATCGGCCATGGCGTGACCACCGGCCGTGGTTGCGCCCTGGCGGCCCAGGTGGGCATCGCCGGCGGCGCCCGCCTCGGCAACGGGGTGATCCTGGCCGGCCAGGTGGGCGTGGCCAACCGGGCCACGATCGGCGACCGGGCGATCGCCTCTTCAAAATCCGGCATCCACGGCGAAGTGGCCGCTGGCGAGGTGGTAAGCGGCTACCCCGCCATCCCAAACCGGCTGTGGCTGCGGTGCTCCGCCGCCTTCAACAAACTGCCGGACATGGCGCGCACCCTGCGGAAGCTGCAGGCCGCTCAGAACTGATCCAGCGGGGGCCGCACTGCAGCAGCCCGCCACAGCCCCCCGGCCTCGACACGATCACGCCCCAGGCGCCGTTATTTTGCAGCAGGCCCAACTCCCTGAGCGCGCCGCCGTGGCCTGAGGCGACCGAGGCCCTCCGCTTCCGCCCCGGGCGGAGTTAAGCCGCCCCCAGAGCGACGTGAGGCAGACCCCGGGACGGAGAGCTCCGGTCCTCTGGTCGATGAGCCACCGGCTGCGCCGTAGCCTCGCGCTCTCACTTGAGCCCCGCCGGAGCGCCGCCCGCCATGACCAGCCACCGGATCACCCTGCTCGCCGGCGACGGCATCGGTCCGGAGATCACGGCGGTGGCCCGTCAGCTGCTGGATGCGGTGAGCCAGCGCCATGGTTTCGAACTCCTCTACGACGAGCAGCCCATGGGGGGCGCCGCCATCGATGCCACCGGCGAACCCCTCCCCCCAAGCACCCTGGAAGCCTGCCGGGCTTCCGATGCGGTGCTGCTCGCCGCGATCGGCAGCCCGCAATATGACAGCCTTCCCCGCGAGAAACGGCCCGAATCGGGACTGCTGGGCCTGAGGGCCGGCCTGGGTCTGTTTGCCAACCTGCGGCCGGTGAAGATCATCCCTGCCCTGGCCGGCGCCAGCACCCTCAAAGCGGAGGTGATCGAGGGGGTGGATCTTTTAGTGGTGCGGGAGCTCATCGGCGGCGTCTACTTCGGCACCCCCAAGGGCCGGGTGGAAGCCGATGGCCACGTGCGGGCGTTCAACACGATGGCCTACAGCGACTTTGAGATCGACCGCATCGCCCGGGTGGGCTTCGATCTGGCCCTCCAGCGCGGCGGCCGGCTCTGCTCGGTCGACAAGGCCAACGTGCTGGATGTGAGCCAACTCTGGCGGGATCGGGTTGAGGCGATCGCCTCCGACTATCCAGGCGTGGCCCTGAGCCACATGTACGTGGACAACGCCGCCATGCAGCTGGTGCGAGCGCCGAAGCAATTCGACGTGATCCTCACCAGCAATCTCTTCGGCGACATCCTCAGCGATGAAGCCGCCATGCTCACCGGCTCGATCGGCATGCTGCCCTCGGCCTCCCTCGGCGACTGCGGGCCGGGCCTGTTCGAGCCGATCCACGGCTCCGCCCCGGACATCGCCGGCCAGGACCTGGCCAACCCCATGGCCATGGTGCTCAGCGCCGCCATGCTGCTGCGCATCGGCCTGAAGCAGGAGGCCGCCGCCGCCGATCTGGAGGCCGCCGTGGAGCGCACCCTGGCGGCCGGGTTCCGCACCGGCGATCTGATGGCCGTGGGCTGTACCCAGCTCGGTTGCCGGGCGATGGGCGAGCAGCTGCTGGCGGCCCTGGAGGGCTAAGGACGGCGGAAGCGGCGAGCGCAGGCGAGAAAGCTCAGGGACCAGCTAGCGCTGAGAAGGCAGGAAGCACAGGGAACCCGATCAGCAGCAACCCAGACAGGCCGGCCGGAAGGGGGGACCGGCGATCTGCGAAACTTTCAGCCGGTTTCCCTCCTTGGCTCGATGTCGAAGCGTCACCCGGTTGTCTCTGTCACCGGCTCCTCCGGCGCTGGCACCAGCACGGTGAAGCGCGCCTTCGAGCACATCTTCAAGCGTGAAGGCATCACTCCGGCTGTGGTGGAGGGCGACAGCTACCACCGCTATGAGCGCGGCCCCATGAAGGAGGCCATGGCCTCCGCCCTGGCCAAAGGCGAGAACTTCTCCCACTTCGGTCCCGAAGCCAACCTGTTCGAAAAGCTCGAGGAGCTGTTCAGGACGTACGGCGAGACCGGCAGCGGCGAGAAGCGCTACTACCTCCACTCCGTTGAGGAGGCCGCCGAGCACAACGCTCGCCTCGGCACCAACCTCCAGCCCGGCCAGTTCACTCCCTGGGAAGCCATCCCCGCCGGCACCGACCTGCTCTTCTACGAAGGCCTGCACGGCGGCGTGAAGGGTGAGGGCTACGACGTGGCCGGTCTGGCCGACCTGTTGGTGGGCGTGGTGCCTGTCGTGAATCTGGAGTGGATTCAGAAGATTGCCCGCGACAACAAGGAGCGCGGCTACTCGGCTGAGGCCACGGTGGACACGATCTTGCGGCGGATGCCCGACTACATCAACCACATCTGCCCCCAGTTCAGCCAGACGGACATCAACTTCCAACGTGTCTCGACTGTGGACACCTCCAACCCGTTCATGATCCGCGATATCCCAACGCCTGATGAGTCGTTCGTGATCTGCCACTTCCGCAAGGGGGCTCGCGCCAAATGGGGGATCGACTTCACCTATCTTCTCGACATGATCAATGGCTCCTTCATGTCCAGTCCCACGAGCATCGTGGTGGACGGCGGCAAGATGGGCTTCGCGATGGAACTGATCCTCACCCCGACCATCCACCGCATGATCGAGGAGAAGAAAACACTCGCCTGATCGATTGTCGAGCGCCTGCTAGCGGCAAACATCTTCACTGCCATCTCAGTCTGATTTGCTCGCAGCAGGCCTACACTCGACCCAGCACAACGGGTTCGCCCTTGTCGCGTCGTTCCGCTGCATCCGAGCCATCAGCGCCGACATCTCCACAACCAGCGCCGCGGAGAGCAGCAGCGAGCAGACCGTTGATCAGCGCGCCGCGCCTGACTGTGACGGTGCCCAGCTCCCCCACCAAGGCATCAGTCCTTCCTTTGTGATCCGAGCGCCCGCGTCCGCCTCAAACGGTGCTGGGTCCGCCGGCTGGACCACTGCAGGACTGCGACTGGATCGGATCAACAGTTCCGAAGTGCTGGGTCTGGCCCGTCAGATCTATTTCCGGTTCCTGGCCTCCGGTCCAGCCGGACTGGAACCGGCTGGGATCGTGCTGGATGGCACGGGCGCGGGTGGACGGGTGGTGGTGGATCCGCCGGTGCTCCTGCCCGACGAACAGTTCGTGCCGATCGACTGGCTCCGCAGCAGAAACGCCGGCCGCAGCCGCCAGGCGAACCGGGCAGGCCCGCCTCGTTCGCTGCTCTGAAGGTCCACCCGAGGTCCTCCCCGCTCCATGCCCACCCCGTCCGAATCCCTGCAACCAGTGCTGCCGTTGCTCGCGCCGCTCGTCGCCGTCACCGGAGCCTGCATCGGCAGTTTTCTGAACGTGGTGGCCTGGCGATTGCCCCGGGAGGAATCGCTGATCTGGCCCGGAAGCCATTGCCCCCGCTGCGGTGCCGGCCTGGCCTGGTTTGAAAATGTGCCCGTCCTGGGCTGGCTGATCCTGCGCGGGCGCTGCCGCCATTGCCACCAGCCGATCGATCCGCGCTACCCGCTGGTGGAAAGCCTCTGCGCCGGCCTCTGGGTGGCCGTCCTACTCGGCAGTCCGGCGGCGATGGGTGCTCATCCCCAACCGTGGCTGCTGCTCGCAGCGGGATGGCTGCTGGTGAGCTGGCTGCTGCCGATGGTGCTGATCGATCTGGATCGACTCTGGTTGCCCGAACCGATGCTGCGTTGGGGACTGGTGCTCGGGCTGGTCGTGACCGGCCTGCTGGGCGTGCTCCAGGATCCGACCCTTGGGCGCCGGCTGCTCCTAGAGCACCTTGTAGCCGCGGCGATGGGGATACTCGGCTTTGAAGCCATGAGCGCTCTTGCAGAAAAGGCCCTCGGCCGACCGGCCCTGGGACTTGGGGATGCGAAACTCGCCGCCCTGATGGGCGCCTGGCTCGGGCCCACCGGCCTCGGGGTCGCGGTCGCCCTTGCAGTCATGGCTGGTGCCCTGGTGGGTGGAGTGGCTCGGCTACTCGGCAAACTCGGCCCCAACGAACCGTTTCCTTTCGGCCCCTTTCTGGCGGCCGGAACCGTGGCGGTCTGGTTGACCGGCCCGGGGCTCTGGCTGCAGCAGCTCCTGCCGAGCCTGGGGCCCGCCTCCTCCAGCTGATTGATTAATCCACTTACGGAGGATGCTATGGGCGGCAGCTTTTAATGAGAACCCACTCCGAAGGGCTTCGAACGGGGCCCATCGCCGCTCCGAAGGCCAAGCTTTCCAAGCCTCCGAAGCCCCCAGCAGCTCCCAGCTCCTTCGCACCTCCCTTCTTCGCCCATGTCCCTGTTCGACTGGTTCGCCGATCGCCGCAAGAACGCCCCCGTGGTTCGATCCAGCCAGGGACCTGAACCCGACGAGGGTGATGGCTTGTGGAGCAAATGCCCGGAATGCTCCCTCGTGGTCTACCGCAAGGACCTGATCAGCAACGCCCACGTCTGCAAGGGATGCGGCTACCACCACCGCATCAACAGCGAAGAAAGGATCCGGCTGATCGCAGATCCGGGCAGCTTCGAGGCCCTCGATGCTGACCTCGCCCCAACCGATCCGCTGGCCTTCAAGGATCGTCGCTCCTACGCCGATCGCCTTCGGGACAGTCAGCAGAGTACGGGCCTGCGGGATGCGGTCGTCACGGGGCTGTGCCGGCTCGAGGGGATCCCCCTGGCCCTGGGGGTCATGGATTTCCGCTTCATGGGCGGCTCGATGGGTTCCGTGGTGGGGGAAAAACTCACCCGCCTGATCGAAGAGGCCACAGCCCGCCGCCAGCCTGTGCTGATCGTGTGCGCCTCCGGCGGCGCCCGCATGCAGGAAGGGATGCTGAGCCTGATGCAGATGGCCAAGATCTCCGGTGCCCTCGAGCGCCACCGCGAAGCGGAACTGCTTTACATCCCCCTGCTCACCCATCCCACCACTGGCGGGGTGACCGCGAGCTTCGCCATGCTGGGGGACCTGATCTTGGCGGAACCGAAAGCCCTGATCGGTTTCGCTGGCCGCCGCGTGATCGAGCAGACCCTGCGCGAGAAGCTGCCCGATGACTTCCAGACCGCCGAGTATCTGCAGGATCATGGCTTCGTGGACAGGATTGTGCCCCGCACCGAGCTGCGGGCCACGATGGCCACGCTGCTACGACTCCACGCTCCCGCCCGCCAGGCCAAGCCAGTGGGCCGATGATGTCCGATAGCCAACGGAACGGCTCCGGCCGGACCCTCAGGACCCGCCGCAACTATCCCGTGGGCAGGCTCACCGCCCTTCTGGCGATGGCAGGGCTGCTGATCAGCCTGGCCATCCCCACGGGGGGGCCGCTCGGGATCATCCTTATGCCCGCCGCGTGGGCCGGTCCCGTCAACTGGCAGGAGGTTCCCGCCACCGAGAAAGGACGCCAGTGGTGGGATGCCGGCAGCCTGCGACGCGATCGCCGCGGCACCCTGTCGGTTCTGAGCCGCTTCCAACCATCAGCACCCGATCCGCACCCCGGTGAGCCGCAAGAAAGGGGCTCCCGCAGCGACGCGGAAGGGCCGGCCCAAGCTGTCCGCCAGCCCCTCGGAACCCTGGTGGTGATGGAACTCGATTGCGACCTGACGCTCTACCGCGATGTGGCCGTGAACGGATTGCCCCGCTTCAACGCCAGCTGGCAGCCCACCGGAGGCGACCCGCTCGTGGCCGCCACCCTGCAGCAAGCCTGTGAGGCCGCCCGAGCGGCAGGCCTTGTGGCCCGAGTCCAGGCTGGCTGAGCCCGCGGCTTCCGTTCACCCCTAGTCCTCTCTCCATGGCGTCTTCCTCCGACCGTCCCCTCGGTGTTGCCATCGCCGGTCTCGGCTTCGGCGAGAAGGTGCACCTTCCGGCGCTGAGGGATTGCCCCACCACCGAACCCGTCGCCCTGTGGCATCCCCGGACCGATCGCCTCGCGCAGGCATGCCAGGCGGCGGCGCTGCCGGGAACCACCGACTTCGGCGACCTCCTTGCCGATCCCCGGGTCGAGGCCGTGGTGATCGCCACCCCGCCGGCACCCCGCTTTGATCTGGCCCGCCAGGCCCTACAGGCCGGCAAGCACCTCCTACTGGAGAAGCCGGTGGCACTCCACACCACGGAAATTGAGGAGCTGCAGCGGCTCGCCATGCGTCAGAAGTGCTGCGTGGCGGTTGATTTCGAATACCGGGCCGTGCCGGTGTTCCAGCAGCTGGCCGCCCTAATTGCCGAGGGGGTTCTGGGGGAACCCTGGCTGGTCAAGCTCGACTGGCTGATGGCCAGCCGCGCCGACGCCAGCCGCCCCTGGAGCTGGTATTCCCAGGCTGCGGCAGGAGGCGGAGTGCTCGGTGCGCTCGGCACCCACGCCTTTGACACCCTGCACTGGCTGATCGGTCCCGGCGAACTGCAGGCCGCGCGGCTGAGCACCGCGATCCGTGAACGCCCCCTCTCCGGCGCGGCCGAGGGGGCCGGCGCGGCGGTGGATGCCGAGGACATCGCCTTGCTCCAACTCGATCTGAGCGACCGCCTTGGTCGCCGGGTACCGGCCCAGATGAACCTGGCCTCGGTGACCCGCGGCGGCCGGGGCTGTTGGCTCGAGCTCTACGGCCGTGAGGCCACCCTGGTGCTCGGCTCCTCCAATCAGGCCGACTACGTGCACGGCTTCCAGCTCTGGATCGCCCGGCCAGGAGAACCTCTGCGTGCGGTGCCGGCCGATCCCGATCTGGCCTATGCGCGCACCTGGGAGGATGGAAGGATTGCGCCGGTGCGCCGTCTGATCGGCTGGTGGGCCCAGGCGGTGCGGGAAGGGCGACCCATCGTGCCGGGCCTCAGCGAAGCGGTGGCCAGCCAGCGGCTCTGCGATGCGGCCCGCGATCGCGGCATCGCCGCAGCCGAGCAGACCGGCTGGGGCCCGGAGGGCATCCCCTAGACTCGCCGCCAGACACGGCGGGGGCCCCCGCCAGCCGTCGCCTTTCCCATCCAACCCCCACTTCCAGAGGTTCCCCATGGCGCTCGTTCCGCTTCGGCTGCTGCTCGATCACGCCGCGGAAAACGGCTACGGCATTCCCGCCTTCAACGTGAACAACCTGGAGCAGGTGCAGTCAATCATGGAGGCGGCCCATGAAACCGACAGCCCGGTGATTTTGCAGGCCTCCCGCGGCGCCCGCCAGTACGCCGGTGAGAACTTCCTGCGCCACCTGATCCTGGCCGCTGTGGAAACCTATCCCGACATCCCGGTGGTGATGCACCAGGACCACGGCAACAGCCCCGCCACCTGCTTCGGTGCCGCCGCCAACGGCTTCACCTCCGTGATGATGGATGGATCGCTTGAAGCCGATGCCAAGACCCCGGCGTCCTACGAGTACAACGTGCGCGTCACCAAGGAGGTGGTGGATGTGGCCCACGCCATCGGCGTGAGCGTGGAAGGCGAGCTGGGCTGCCTGGGTTCCCTGGAAACCGGCCAGGGTGAAGCCGAGGACGGCCACGGTTTCGAAGGCACCCTCGACCACTCCCAGCTGCTCACCGACCCCGCCGAGGCCGCTGACTTCGTCGCCAAGACGAACGTGGACGCCCTGGCGATCGCGATCGGTACCAGCCACGGCGCCTACAAGTTCACCCGCAAACCCACCGGTGAAGTGCTGGCCATCAGCCGCATCGCCGAGATCCACAAGGCCATTCCCAACACCCACCTTGTGATGCACGGCTCCTCCTCGGTGCCCCAGGAATGGCTGGACATGATCAACAAGTACGGCGGCGCCATCCCCGAGACCTACGGCGTGCCCGTGGAAGAGATCCAGGAAGGAATCCGCAACGGCGTTCGCAAGGTGAACATCGACACCGACAACCGCCTGGCCTTCACCGCCGCTGTGCGTGAAGCCGCCGCCAAGGATCCCTCCAACTTCGATCCCCGCCACTTCAACAAGCCCGCCCGCCAGTACATGAAGCAGGTCTGCCTCGACCGCTACCAGCAGTTCTGGTGCGCCGGCAACGCCAGCAAGATCAAGCAGCACGACATCAACTACTACGCCAGCCTTTATGCCAAAGGCGTGCTGGATGCCAAGACGGCCGTGGCCGCCTGATCAGATCAACGAATCCAGAGTCAGTGCCCCCCGTAAGGGGGGCTTTTTCATGACCATCCATGGGCATTGGCATGGACCCCAGGGCGAAGGGCGCCGCGCTCGATTGGACGGGATGGCTTGGAGGCGATCCGTGAAACGATCCATCGACGCGATCGGTTGGGCACGATCTGTTGAGCACGATCGATTTCGTGACCGCTCTCAGGGCTTGGCAGGGGCTGCCTGATCAGCACGCGGCGCCGGGTTCGCGAGCGGTGCTGTGGTGCTGGTATTCGCCTTGCGGCTCACCAGTTCCGCCAAGGCCTGCTGCAGGTTGCGCTCCATCACGAAGGTGCGGCCGTCGGTCACCACCACCCGCACCAGGGTGGGCAGGTCGTTGTTGCGCGACTGGAGATAGATGGGCTCCACATAGAGCAGACCCTTGCCCACCGGCAGCACCAGCAGGTTGCCGTGAATCAGGCGGGAACCGGCCCGATTCCAGAGACCGAACTGGTAGCTGATGGCAGGATCCTGCTCAATCAACGACGACACCTGCTGGGGGCCGAGCAGCAGGCGCTGCTGGGGGAAACGGGCCAGCCGCTGCTCGCCATAGTGGGGCGGATCGTTGCGGGCCGCGAGCCAGGCCACCAGGTTCGGTCGTTTGAGCGGCGAGAAGGGAAGAAGCAACACGAATTCCGGCTTATCCTGGCCCGGAAGTTGCAGGGTGAGGTGGTAAGGCTGAACGGGTGTATTGGTGGATCCGTAGATCTCCAGCGGAATCGACCACACATCATCACCGTTGTAAAAGGTGCGCACATCGGTCACGTGGTAGCGCAGCAGCCGCTCAGCCTGGATCGAAAACTGACTGCGTGGAACCTGAAGGTGCTTCTGGAGCACCACCGGCATGGAAGAAAGCGGCTGAAAGAGTTCAGGAAACGCGCGCCTCCATGTTTTCAGGACCGGATCCTGGGGATCGCTCACATAAAGCCACACCTTGCCGTTGTAGGCATCCACCACGACCTTCACAGGGTTACGGAAATAGCGGATTCCAGTTGGGTTGGCCTCAGAATAGGGATAGCTGTCACTGGCGGTGAAACCTTCCAGCAGCCAGTACTGATGTTGTTCGCTGTCATAATCGTTATGGTTGTCCACCCGGGCCGTAACGAGGTAGGGCTGACTCTCAAAACGCAGAAACGGCGCCAAGGCCGCCAGCCGCTCATTGATGCGGCGGCGCAGCAACAGGCGCGATGAGGGGGTGAGGGAACCGGTGAACAGCAGGCGGGGTTCGCTCAGGTAGGCCGCCGCCATCAACCGCCGCAAAGGATCGTGGATAGGGACCCCGTCCCCGCCGTTGTAGTGGGAATAGACATTGAGATCCCCTTCCGGATAGTCGAATTCGCGCACCTGCGAGGGCGCAATGGCGTAAGGGGCGGGGGCGGACCCGAAGTAGAGCCGCGGCCGGCCCACCGGCAGGGCTCGGCGCACCGTCTGGTCCGACAGACCGAGTGACGGGATGCCCTGCACCTTGCCGCTCTGGCCGAGGTCCTTCACGAAATAGAGGGGAAGGCCATCGGGGCCAAAGGCATTCACGGTGGACACGGTGAAGCCGTAGCCATGGGTGAACACCATGTGGCGGTTCAGCCAGGTACGGGAGTCCTTGCTGAGGGCGCCGGTATCGATCTCGCGGGCGGCGATCAGCACCTGCTGGGAGCCCTGGCGGATCGGGTCGTCTCCCAGGGGGTAGCGATCGACGGCGGCGGAATTGAAGCGGTAGTAGAGGCGCAGCTGCTGCAGCTGTCGGTTGGTGGCCAGCAGGGGCTTGCTGTCCCACAGACGGATGTTCGCCAGGGTGCCGGGAGCCTGGGCCAGATCCTCCGGCGTGAGCGCCTGGCGGGGATTGAGAGTGAACGGCTGCACGGCAACCAGACCGAAGGCGCGGCGGGTGGCGCGGATCGAGCGCTCCAGATAGCTGGATTCCAGAGCCAGCTCCCTGGGCTGAACCACCACCTTCTGCACGAGCGGTGCCACGATCCATTCGGCGAAAGGAAGTAGCAGCGCCGTTGTGGCCAGAGGGATCAGGGCCCCTCGCCGCAGCCAGTCCCGCGGCAGGGGCACCAGCAGCCCTGTGGCCGTGAGCAGGAGTAGGGCGGTAAGTAACAGCCGCAGCGGCAGGCGCACATGGAGATCCACAAAGCCGGCGCCGGAGGCGACGCCGCTGCCTTGCACCATCAGATCGAACGGAGCCAGCGCGTTGCTCAGGGCTGCCATCACTGCCAACACGGCAAGCTGGGGCTGCAGGACCCGTTGCTGCAGCTTGCTCAGGCCTGGAAAACGCAGGTCGGAGAGGGAGCTTCCTTCACCGAAGGTGAGCCAGAGACAACCGGCCAGACCCACCATGGTCTGGGCGGCGATCACGCTCACCAGCAGATGCAGGGCCGGGAGCTGCAGCACGGTGAAGGCCAGGTCGAAACCGGTCACGGGATCCCGTTCGCCGAAGGGCGTGGCCAGTAGGGCGGGAAGCCAGAGGCTCCAGCCGCGGGCAATGGCGGTGGCGGAGGCGGTGAGGGCGGCTCCCAGGGCGATGCGCAGGGTGGTGTGGGGCCAGAGCAGCAGGGGAAGCAACAGACCCACCGCCAAACTGAGGAACAGCCAGGCCGGCAGATCGGCCAGCATCGGAATGCCGGTGATCACCCGACCGCTGAACGGAGCCGCGATCAGATCGCGGGCCTGAACCAGCAGATAGGTGAGACCGCCGGCGAGCAACAACAACAGGCCAGCAAGCACGAGCACCAGGCGCAGCGGCGGCAGGGCCACCAGGGGAGCCGGCGGGAGCAACTTGGAGCTGGAAACCTGGCGGAGCCGCCAGCAGCGCTGCAGCTGTTGCAGCTGCAGGGGGACTCCAAGGCCCAGCACCAGGGCGAAGGCGAAGACCTGAAGCAACCAGCGCCGCAGCAGGACCCGCTCGAAGCCGAACTGGGCGAACCACTGCCACTCGATCCCGAGGCGAGGGAGCAACACCATCAAGCCCACCAGCAAGGCAGCGGCGGGTAGGCCATGCCGCAGCAGACGCTGCAGCGAATGGCGGAAAGAGGCGGCAGCGGGGGTGCTCACCGCACGAGGCTAGACAGACGACGAATCGGGTCAAGACCAGGCCCCTCAAAAGACCAACCCAATACCCGAGCCCGCTTATCGGGTAATTTCGCCCACGCCATTTGACGCTGCTAGCGTCCAGACACCGCTGTACGACCACCGTGACGGCAACCCTATCCCGCTCCACCTTCATCGGGCTGCGCTGCAAGGAATGCGGACACCCCTATGAGGCGGGAGCACGCCACGTCTGCGAAGACGTTTGTTTCGGGCCCCTGGAGGTGGTCTACGACTACGACGCCATCCGCAGCCGGGTGAGTCGCGCCACCATCGAGGCCGGCCCCACCTCGATCTGGCGCTACCGCGAATTCCTGCCGATCGAGGGGGATCCGATCGATGTGGGCACCGGCTTCACGCCTCTGCTGCGGGCCAACCGCCTGGCCCGCCGCCTCGGCCTCAGGGAGCTCTACATCAAGAACGACGGCGTGAACATGCCGACGCTTTCCTTCAAGGACCGGGTGGTGTCCGTGGCCCTCACCCGCGCCCGCGAACTCGGCTTCACGACTGTGAGCTGCGCCTCCACCGGCAACCTGGCCAACTCCACCGCCGCCATCGCTGCCCATGCCGGCATGGAGTGCTGTGTGTTCATCCCCAGCGATCTGGAGCTGGGCAAGGTGCTCGGCACTCTGATCTACAACCCCACCCTGATGGCGGTGAAGGGCAACTACGACCAGGTCAACCGCCTCTGCTCCGAGGTGGCCAACACCTATGGCTGGGGCTTCGTGAACATCAACCTGCGGCCCTACTACTCGGAAGGCTCCAAGACCCTCGGCTATGAGGTGATCGAACAGCTCGGCTGGCAACTTCCCGACCACATCGTGGCGCCCCTGGCCTCCGGTTCCCTGTTCACCAAGATCCGCAAGGGCTTCGATGAGTTCATCAAGGTGGGCCTCGTGGAGGAGAAGGCCGTGCGCTTCAGCGGCGCCCAGGCCGAGGGCTGCAGCCCAATCGCCCAGGCCTTTGCCGAAGGCCGCGATTTCATTACCCCGGTGAAGCCCCACACCATCGCTAAGTCGATCGCCATCGGCAATCCCGCCGACGGCCCCTATGCGATCGACATCGCCAACCGCACCGGTGGCACCATCGCTGCGGTGAGTGATGCCGAGATCATCGAGGGCATCAAGCTGCTGGCCGAAACAGAAGGGGTTTTCACGGAGACCGCCGGTGGCACCACGATCGCGGTGCTCAAGAAGCTGGTGGAACAAGGCAAGATCGATCCCAGCGAATCCACCGTGGCCTACATCACCGGCAACGGTCTCAAGACCACCGAGGCCGTGGCGTCCTCAATCGGCGAACCCTTCCTGATCGAAGCGCAACTCGACAGCTTCAACAGTGCCTGGGAGCGGGCACAGTCCCTGAATCGTGCCACGTGGGAAACGGTGGGTTGATACCGACGCCCAGCCGCCGCCTCGCGCCAACCCGGGATCGGAACCTCACCTTTTCCCATTCCCTCCACCCCCATACCAGCCTCACATCACCATGGCCGTTCAGGTTCTGATCCCCACCCCCCTGCAGAAATTCACCAACGATGAAGCCAGTGTGAGTCTGGATGCGGCCAGCGTGGATGACTTGCTGCAGGCGATGGAGGGTCGCTACCCGGGCATCCTGGCGCGCCTCTGTGATGAGAGCGGCAAGCTGCGGCGCTTCCTCAATGTGTATGTGAACAGCGAAGACATCCGCTTCCTGGATCATCAGGCAACCGCCCTGACCGATGGCGATGAGGTGAGCATCGTTCCCGCCGTGGCCGGAGGCTGAAGCGGTCTCGGCTGATCGTGGCCATCAGCGATCCCGAAGCATTGCGAACACCCAGCTCCTTCGCCCGCCCATAGGGTGATGGACCTGTAGACGACGAGGAAGGCCTGAAACCATGGGCAACGCCGCCATTCCTGCCACCACTGATACCGTCCAGGACAGCCAGGACGACCGGATCATTAAAGCCACCCCTGCTGTGTCATCCCCCGGCATCCACAGCAATGCCGAGCAACTCCAAACCCAGAATCCCGCTGCAGCGTCGCTCCGCCGCGCTGATCCCTCTGCCAGCCCCGCGGATGGACCACCAGAGGATCTCCACGAGGTCGGCCCAGTGAACTGGGAGGAACCGGCTCGCTGGTTCGACTACCGCGAAGCCGCCAACCCGGTGCGACCCGGCCTCACCGAACCCATCGGCCTGCATCAGTGGGGCCCGGAGATCCATGGGCATGGACCCACGGCCATCCTCCCGCTGGATCTCAGCCGCGAGCTGGGTTGCCCGGGGCCTGCCACCAGCCCAGCCCTAGCCGCCCATTTCCTGCGAATCCTGCCGGGCGAGAGCCTCACGGCTCAGGCCACAGCCTGCAGTTCCCTCTTCGTCGTGCTGCGGGGTCGCGGCCAGTTGCATCGCGCAGCAGACAGCAACACGCCGGCCCTGGCCCTGAACTGGAGCAGCGGTGATCTGATCGTGCTGCCGGCCGGAGCCCCCCCTCGGCTCGATGCCAGTGCCGAAAGCGTTCTCTACTGGGTGCACGATGGCCCCCTACTGACCTACTTGGGCGTGAAGCCGAGCGTGCCCCGATTCCGCCCTTGTCACTACTCCGCCGCCCGGCTGGAACGCGAGTTGGAGGCCCTTCTGGCCGACCCTTCCTCCGCCATGGCCAACCGCCTCAGCCTGCTGCTCGGCCATGCAGACCTGCCGGCCACCCGCACGGTGTCCCACACCCTCTGGGCTATGCAGGGGTTGGTGCCTGCCGGAGCGGTGCAGGCTCCCCACCGGCACCAATCGGTTGCCCTCGATCTGATCCTCGACTGCGATCCCGGCTGCTACACGCTGGTGGGCAGCGAGTGCGACAGCGAAGGGCGCATCCGTCATCCGAAGCGGATCGACTGGCAGAGCGGCGGGGCCTTCATCACCCCGCCTGGGTTGTGGCATGCCCACGTGAATGAAAGTGGGCGCTCGGCCCGGCTGCTGCCGATTCAGGACGCCGGCTTACACACCTACCTTCGCAGCCTCGACATCCGCTTCGCCGGAGGGTTGCGGGGTCAGGAGTGAACTGAGCCGGCCAGGAACGGCCGGCAAGTGGGGATGGGCCGCCTCCCAGCGCTCCACCGTGGACCGGAAACTCTCGCCGCTGATCGTTTCCTCGGCGATCAGACGCTCCACAAGAACATCCATCAAGGCCCGGCGGGGCCTCAGCACGACCAAGGCCTGATCCAACGCCTCGACGGCGAGGTCGCGCACCTGGCGATCGATCTGGCTGCCGGTGCGGTTGGAGTAGGAAGAATCGCCGCGGATCCAGTCCCTGCCGAGGAACACCTGACCGGCGTCGGATTCCAGGGCCACCGGGCCCAGGCTCGAGAAGCCGTAACGGGTCACCATTTCGCGGCAGATGCGGCTCACCATCTGGAGATCGCCGGCAGCGCCCTGGGTCACCTCACTGGGACCGAACACCACGATCTCCGCAGCACGCCCACCCAGCACCACCACCAGGCGGGAGCGGAGATAGGCCTTGCTGATCAAGCCAGAATCGAGGATGTCCTCATCGGGCATGGTGCGGGCGAACCCGCCGACTCCCCCTGCGCGGGGCAGCAAGGTCACCTTGTCGAGCTTGTCGGCATGAGGCAACAGGGTGGTGAGCAGAGCATGGCCGACCTCGTGGTAAGCGATCAGCCGTTTCTTGGCGCTGTCCTGCAGCGGTGCGGCGGTGAGGCCCATGGTGATGCGCTCCAGGGCATCGCCGATGGCGGCGTCATCGATGCGCTCCTGGTGGCGCCGGGCTGTGAGAATCGCCGCCTCGTTGAGCAGATTGGAAAGATCCGCACCGGAAAAGCCGGGCGTGCGGGATGCCCAGTCGCTCAGGGAAACGGAATCGGCCAGGGGCCTGGTGCGCGCATGCACCGAGAGGATGTCTTCACGCCCCTTGCGGTCGGGAAGATCCACGGTGATGCGTCGGTCGAAACGTCCCGGACGCATCAGTGCGGCATCGAGCACATCCGGCCGGTTGGTGGCGGCCAACAGGATCACCCCGGAGTTCTCCTCAAAGCCATCCATCTCGGTGAGGAGCTGGTTGAGGGTCTGTTCGCGCTCATCGTTGCCACCGCCGATGCCGGCGCCCCGCTGGCGCCCCACGGCGTCGATCTCATCGATGAAGATGATGCAGGGAGCCTTGGCCTTGGCCTGGCGGAACAGATCGCGAACCCGGCTGGCGCCGACTCCCACGAACATCTCCACGAATTCGGAAGCCGCCATCGAGAAGAAGGGCACCCCGGCTTCGCCGGCAATCGCTTTGGCCAGCAGGGTCTTGCCAGTGCCCGGAGGCCCCACCAGCAGCACCCCCTTGGGGATCTTGGCCCCGACTGAGGTGAACCGCTCCGGTGAGCGCAGGAAGGTAACCACCTCCTGAAGCTCCTCCTTGGCCTCTCCGATCCCGGCCACATCCTCAAAATGAACGGTGGCTCCGCCCTCAGGTTGCAGTCGGGGCTGACTCCTCCCGAAACCGAGCGCCTTGTTCGCCACCTGGGCCGAACGTCGGATCAGGAGGGTGAGGCCGGTGAGCAACAGCAGCACCAGCAGTAGGTTGCCTAGTAAGCCGGCCACGGCTTCATCGCGTTGCTCATCGCGCACGGTGAGCGGCACATGGGCCTGCGTGGCGGTGCGGATCAGCAGCTGATTGTCATTAAAAACGGGAACCTCGCTGCTGCGGCCATCCCGGTAGGTGACATCCACAACGCCCTGGCGGGGCGAAAGCAACAGATCCTTCACCCGGCCAGCGGAAAGATCCTGCAGTAACTGGCTGTAGGAGGGGGTAGCCGAGCTTCCCGCTCCGATGCTGAAGGAACGGGAGGAAGGCTCAAGAGGGCGTTGGTTCACCCGCCGCGCCCCCTCGACCTGGGGCGCGGCGGAATGGGACTGATCCTTTCGAAGGGCTGGTGCGGATGGATCGGTTGATGGCTTGGCGGCCGCATCGGCGCGTTGGGTGACCGGCGACTCCGTCACGCTGGTGTCGGTGGAAGGGTGCGGCAGAAGCTTGGGTGCGGCAGCAGGGCGGGAAGAATCAGGAGCGGAGGCCACGAGGCCGGAGAGGCCAGCCATACCGACTTCATCGCCTGAATCGTGGCTGACGGACGCTGTGATCACCTGAGGATCGGGATGGGACATCACAGCGGCCATCGCTGAACGGGAATCATGGCGAGAAGGAAGAGGTGCCGATACGCCGGGAAACCGAAACGACTCCGGCGGCGGGGACTGTTGCGACGACGTTCCCACGGCGGTGCGACGCTGAATTGGACTCTAGCGATTTGACGAAAGGAAGGTCCGCAACGGATGATCCTCGTTTGGCTGCACGAGTGAAGGGATGGCTGTTCCCAAGAAGAAAACCTCCAAAGGAAAGCGCAATCAGCGTCATGCCCACTGGAAAGCGAAGGCTGGCGTAGCCGCCGCCAAGGCGCTGTCGATCGGCAAGGCCGTGCTGAGCGGCAAGGCCCAAGGCTTTGTCTATCCGATTGCCGAAGAGGCTGACGACGAGGAAACCTGAGGGGATTGAGGCCGAGGCAGACAACGCCGACGGCCATCGAGGCGGGTGATGCCCCAGAGGGTGGGTCCTCCGACAGCATTGCCATGCTGTGGAGTTCCAACAGCAAAACCCCGCAACGGGTCGGACTCCGATCCACCTACCACCTCGCCTTCGAGCGGTAGCTGGTACAGCGACGGCGGCAGGGAATGGAGACTGGAGCGAACCAGTTGCTTCAGTTCCCGGGGGGTCAACCAACCACCACCTCCACGCCGCTGGCGGGCTTCCGCTTGGAAGCGCCAGCGCAGGGGGAGGGTCCAACGGTTCGGACGAAGGAGCCAGAGGCCTTCACAGGTTTCCCAGAGCGGTTGGTACGACTCGAGTTCCCTGTCCCAACGGGGAAGCCAGCCCAGCTCGGCGTCGGTGAGATCCCAGCCAACCAGCTGAGGGCAGCTCACCGCCAATGCAGCCTCGCCGAGCGGGCGGCAGCCCATCAGCCAGCCCTCCAGCACCAGGGCATCAGCCTGTTCCACCGTCTCGCCGGCCCGATCACCTTGGCCGGCGGCCAGAGTCTTGTCGAACCGGGGCATGCGCAGGGGAGAACCGGTCTTCCAGGCTCTCAGCGCGTCCAGAAGTAGGGGAACATCGTGGCTGCCGGGAGGCACCCTCGTCACGCCAAAGGGATTGCCGGCGAGGCGCTTCTGGCGTTCCGCCAGGGGCAGATAGGCATCATCAATCGAGGCCACCGCCAACCGCAGACCGAAACGGGGCGCAAGTTCTCGCAGCGCCAGGGCCAGGGTGCTCTTGCCAGCACCCACCGGACCATTCAGGAGCAGCACCGGTCGGCAAGGCCCGGCGGCAAGACGTGCCAGGCGACGCAGCATGGGCAAGGCAACCTGATTCACGAGATCGGATGCCGGCCCGCCCGCTGCTGTGGTCTCAGGTTCCAAGCTTGAATGCCTCCAGCACGGCGGCGTAGGTGGCCCCCATCCGGAAGTTGTCCACCATCACCCACCCCAGCGGAGCTTCCTCGGAGCGCAGCAGCTGGGTGCGAAGCCGCACCAGAACCTCCATGGCGAGCACCAATCCGCAGACCACGGCCGGGCGGCCGCCGGGCACCTGAACCAGCAGCAGGGCAATCAGGTTCTGGCTGAGGAAATAGCCCATCAGCAGGGAAAGCAGCGCCAGGCTGGCGTGGCGCCAACTGCGACGCAACTGACCCAGCAGGGCATGGCCGAGGCGGCGTTCCAGGGCCGCATAACGGGTGCGCTGCAAGGGGGTTCTGGTCATGGCGTCGCCAGGAGCCGCTCCAGCCAGGACAGCGTGACCATGCCCTCCAGGCAAGCGGGCCCCCGCAGCAGGCTGAGGGATCGATCCACCGTGCCTAGCCCATCCACCACCGCCGCCGCCGCCGCAAATGCGTCGAGCCCTTCGTGGCGTGACAGGGAGCTGAGGGTGAGCAACGTGGTCAGATCGGCGCTCCGGGCCGCAGCCAGTCCGGGAATGGAGTCCTCCACCACCACGACCCCGGCGGGATCGAGACAGGACCGCTCCAGGGCTCGCCGATAGCCCTCAGGGTCGGGTTTCTTTCGGGCCACGTCATCGCCGCTGATCCAACCGCTGAAGGCGGCGGCGTGGGGGGCCAGGCTGCCGGCCATCAGCGCCTGCACGGCAGATCGGGAACTGGTGGTCACGATCATCTGGGTCAGACCCGCGGCGGCGGCGGCGCTGATCAAACGCGCAACGCCTTCCCGGAGCACGATGCTGCCGTTCTGAAGCAAATCACCGTAGTGGCGCTTCTTGGCGGCCACCAAAGCATCCAGAAGCTCGGAGGAAGGAGGCTCACCCTCCAGGCTGGCTCCATAGGCGGCGAGGCGCTCCCTGCCCCCTGGCACCGTCAGCCAGTCGAGGTAAGTGGTGGGGTCCCAGTTCCAGGGGAGGCCCAACTCCAGGAAGGCGGCATTAAAGGCCAGACGGTGACCTTCAAGCTCCGTTTCGGCCAGGGTGCCATCCACATCCCAGAAGATCGCCTCCAACGCCGGAGCCAAGGCAGCCGCTAAGTCATGCTGCCGCAGGCTAAGGCTGGTCATGCCGCGACTGGGATCCACAATGCGGACCTGCTTGACCCACGCTGTGCCCTCCCCAACCCCGCGCCCCTGGGTCCTTCCTGCCCCCCTGAACCGGCACGAACCGCTGAGCCCGCCGCCAGGACTCGCCGGAGCTGCCCCCAGAGCTGCTGTCGCCCGACCACCCGGCGCTCGGTCGGGGGCCGGAAGGCAGGCCAGGGATCCGGCCGGGGCGGAAGCAAGCACGGAGCCAGTCCCGCAGCAGCCGGAGCAGGACTTGGCTCCGGAGCTGTTGGCGGTGCTGCTTCGGCGCGGCCATACCGGCAGCAGAGCTCTTCAGGAACTGCTGGATCCTCCGGCAGCTCCCGATGCTCATCTCCACTTTCCCGACCTCGCCAAGGCGGTGGCACGACTGGTGCAGGCCTGCCGCACGGGTGAAAGCGTGGCCATCTGTGGCGATTACGACGCCGACGGCATGACGAGCACCGCCCTGCTCGTGGGCGTGCTGCAACGGCTGGGTGCCCAGCCTCGCGCCGCCATCCCCAGCCGGGCTTCCGACGGCTACGGCCTCAATTCAGGAATGGTGGAAACCCTGGCGGCCGATGGGGTGGGCCTGCTCATCACGGTGGACAACGGCGTGGCCGCACGGGAGGCCCTTGAAACGGCCGCCGCTCTCAAGGTGGAAGTGATCCTCACCGACCACCACACCCTGCCGGCGGAGTTGCCGCCCCACCTGGCCCTACTCCATCCGGCCGTGACCCCGGTCGACTCTCCCTACCGCGGTCTTGCCGGGGTCGGCCTGGCCCATGTGCTGGCCAACGCCCTCTGCCGCCACCTGGGCCGAAGAGACGGTGAGGCGATTGCCCTGGATCTGTTCTGCATCGGCACCATCGCCGACATGGCTCCCCTGGTAGGGGTGAACCGGCGCTGGTTGCTGGATGGCCTGCCCAGGCTCGGACGAACCAGGCTGGAGGGGCTGCGCGGCCTGCAGCGGCTGGCGGGTCTGGAGCCTGAGCACCTGGATGCCGAAGCGGTTGGCTTCCAACTGGCACCCCGCATCAATGCGGTGGGTCGCCTGGGCGATCCGCTGCTGGTGGTTGAACTGCTCACCACCGACGATCCGGATCGGGCCATGGAACTCGCACGCCAGTGCGACGGCCTCAACCGCCAGCGCCGCGAACTGTGCAGCGCCATCGAAGCGGAAGCCGTAGCCCTGCTGGAGGCGGATGGCCAGCGCTCACCAGCGTTTGTGTTGCTGGCCCAGACCCATTGGCACCACGGCGTGATCGGGATCGTGGCCGCCCGACTGATGGAACGTTGCGGGCGGCCGGTGGCCCTCCTGGCCGATGAAGGTGGGGGCCGCTTGCGGGCTTCAGTTCGAGCACCGCGCGGTTTTGCCGTGGACCAGGCCCTGCTGGCCTGCAGCGATCTGTTGGAACGGCATGGCGGCCATCCGGCTGCGGGGGGCTTCACGGTGCGAGCCGAACGGGTCGGTGAACTGCAGGAGCGACTCGATGGCCTCGCCCAGGACTGGCTCACCGAGTCAGGAGAGGGCCTCCCGGTGGAGCCGGAAGCCATGCTGAGGCTTAGCCGAATCGACCGGGAGTTCTGGAGGCAGCTGCGCCGGCTTGAACCCTTTGGGATCGGCCATCCAGCTCCGCTGTTCTGGAGCGGTGGCTGCCGGGTCGTGGAGCAGCGTCTGCTGCGGGGTGGCCATCTGCAGTTGCAGCTGGAGCAGGACGGCGTGCGGCGGCGGGCGATGGGCTGGCGCTGGCAGGGGGAGGAGGAACTCCCGGCCCTCGTGGATGTGGCCTACCGCCTGCGATTGGATCGTTGGCAGGGCGAGGAACGGTTGCAGCTTGAGCTGGCGGGGGTACGACCGAGCGGCGGCGGGGTGGTGGTGCTGCGGAGGCGGGATCGCACCTACTGGTGCTCCCGCCATCCCGACGGGCTGGTCATCCGCAATGCGGCAGGCGAGGAGGTGTGCTGCGGCGTCGACGACGACCAGGCCCACCCCTATCTGCGGTCGCTGGTGAGGGATGCGGCCCTGGCCCTGGGGCTATCGGCCTGATGGGAACTCCTGTTCGGACCTCCGGAGCGGCTGCGGTGGCCCGCGGGTTGCGCCAGGCCCTGGGCATCGCTCTGGTGGGGCTGGCGGTGGGTCTGGCCTGCTGGCCCCTCAATGCCATCGACCGCGTGCAGGACGCCCTGATCGGGCAGATGCCTGGTTTCGGCCCGAGCCGATGGACAGGTCTTCCCCTGGCCCTGGCTCTGGCTCCGATCGCCGTGGTGCCGTTGCTGTTGTTGCTGCAGGCAGGAGCCCTCCGACGATCGGCAGGATCGGGCCTGCCCCAGTTGGTTCAGGCTCTGGAGCAGCCGGAGCATCGCAATCAGCAACTGGCCGCCGCCCCCACCGCCGGTCGCTTGCTGCTCTGGAGTCTGGCCAGCCTGGTGCTGTTGCCGATCGGCCGGGAGGGGCCCGCGGCCCAGCTCGGGGCAGCCATCGCCCACGGCCTGGGCCGCCGGCGCCTCTCCCCCGATCTGCTGGCCGCCGCCGCCGGGGCCGGCTTGGCGGGCGCCTTCAACACTCCGTTGATGGGGGTGATCTTCGTGGCAGAGGAACTCACCCGCCGCTTCCAGGCCAGACTGATCTGGCCCGCCCTCCTGATGGCCGGGCTGGCGGCCGAAGTGGGTGGTCTGGGCGGGCAGCCACTCTTTGCCCTGGGCATCCATGACACCCCTGTGCTGGAGTGGGAGCAGGCACTCTGGGCCCTGCCGATCGGCCTCGGCGCCGGACTGGTGGGGGGACTGATGGCCCGGCTGCTGCTGCTCGGGAGCGGAAGGCTGTTGCCCCTGGCACGCCGTCGGCCGATCATCACCGGAGTGGTGGTTGGTGCGGCTCTCGCCCTGCTGACGCTGATCAGCGGCGGGATCAACTGCGGCGATGGCGAAACCCTGCTCCGCCAAATGCTCACCCAGGCTGAACAAGTCCGATCGACCGCAATCGAACCAGGATCCTGGACCAGTTGGACCCCCACTGTGGCCGTGAGACTGATTGGACCAGTCCTCGCTCTCTCCAGCGGGATACCGGGTGGCTTGATCGATCCCGCCTTTGCCCTGGGGGGCAGCTTCGGGGGTGGAGTGCTTCAACTGGCGGGCGGTCCCGCCTGG
>Ga0209401_1000075_pt1 | contig 68323 bp, 89 predicted proteins | sample M_140807_MF_Meta_FD_187318 | JGI IMG/M metagenome (GOLD analysis project Ga0209401, IMG submission 187318) | Freshwater microbial communities from Lake Montjoie, Canada to study carbon cycling - M_140807_MF_MetaG (SPAdes) (version 2) | ecosystem: Environmental > Aquatic > Freshwater > Lake...
GTAACTCCAGCAATTACTTCACCTGTAAAAAAGTAAGCTGAATTTATAGGTAAAGCTATTTGATTTGTGGCGGCGGCGGATAAATTATTTGAAGTAATAACTGTGGCAGTAGCATCTGTTGTTTCTCTACCAAGAACTAGTAATGCGGCTTGAGAATTTCCTTGTACAGCCGCAATTTGTGAGTTGCCACCAGCAGTAACAGTGTTTCCTACTATACTTCTTGTTGTTGCATATGTACCACCATAAACAGAAGTACTATTATTATTTGATAAATTATTAGACCCAGCTAAAACTGATGCATACAACCCACTTGCAAAATTAACAACTCCTGCACCTACAAATGAACCAATTCCACTTGCAGTATTGCCAAAAACGGTAGTTGATGAATTAAAACCACCACCCACAACAACAGAACCAATTCCACTGGCTGTATTTTTAGAACCACCACCCACAAAACTCCAATCGCCCGATGCTACGTTTCTATTGGTTGAAGTACCAGCATCTCCACCATTACCGATAAAACTATATGAACCTGTGGCTTGGTTGTTACCGCCACCGACTACTATGCCGTGAGGAGTATAGAAACTGAGTGTGCTAGTAGATGAACCCGATGCAGCTTGGCTTAATGTGAGTGCTGTACCTGATATAGCGGAAACGTAGGTACTTGCGGCAATGCTTGTGCCTGTAATGTATTGACCAACTTTAATGGAAGCATTACTGCCTGACAAAGTGACAGCGGTTGTGCTGTTCATTGTTCCTGATTGTGTGGTTACTGCGGAATTGGATGTTCCAGAGTTTGTATAACCACCACCGATGATGTTGTAATAACCAGCACCCGTATTTGCTTGGCCGCCAAGAATTGTAGAAATAAATCCGCTGGCAGTATTGTTTGTGCCGCCTAAAACAACCCCATAAACTCCAGTTGCAAGGTTTCCGTTGCCTCCAGCAACTACAGAAATAAAGCCGCTGGCTTGATTTGCTTGGCCCCCGCCAATAACAGAAGACTGATTGCTTGCCACGTTTGCGGCACTTGGACGAGAAGTCTGCCAATCAACAGCATTAGTACCTCTAGCATTACCGCCAGCAGTAGTAGAGTCTGTCAATTGCGCTTGTAGCGCACCTGTGCCTTGTGGTTGCAATACCAAAGGAGCGTTTGCTGTTACTGTATCGGACACATACAGTTGGTTGTTGTAATTGTCTTGTCTGATAGCCATTAGAAAGTTACCTCAGTGGTTTCAACTTTTGCAACCCAACGTATTGTAGTAGACGCTACGCCTGTAACAGTTATAGCCAACGCACCGTTGGTTGTATCAGTAGTTAAAGTAAAACTCCATGCAGTTGCACCTGATGAAGATGCTATTCTGTTTATTACAGGGGTACCAATAAGTACAGTTGATCCCGCATTCGCGCCTCGCATGATTGCGCCTTCAAATGACCATGCCGCACCGTTAGCCGCACCAGTCACGTTGGCAATTAAAGAGCCTTTGAAATAATATGCTGAGTTGTTTGGTAGGGTTACTTGATTTGTTCCTGATGCGGCATTTGCGTCTGATGCAATGACTGTGGCAGTTGCATCTGTAGTTTGCCTACCAAGAACAAGTAATGCGCCTTGAGAAAAACCAGCACCCGTTGCTACCGGTGTTGAACAAGCAGGAGAAACCATATTTCCAACTATTGCCCTAGTTGTTCCTCTTTGACCACCTAAAACAGAAGAAACAAGTGCTGATGCAGTATTTAAATTTCCGCCAATGATTGACGCAAGTTGTCCTGTAATATTATTACCTGACCCACCTGAAATAGTAGCTTGACCAGCACTTGCTGAATTTGAATTGCCCGCACCAACAAAAGCCTGATTTCCTGCGGCAGTATTGCTATAACCTCCAACAATTGTTGCCCAATCTCCACTAGCCGCATTTCTATTAGCCGCAGTACCAGCATCACCGCCCCCACCAATAAAACTATATGAACCTGTGGCTTGGTTGTTGCCGCCACCCACCACAATTCCATGTGGAGTAAAGAAACTGAGTGTGCTTGTAGATGAGCCTGATGCGACTTGACTTAATGTGAGTGATGTTCCTGATATAGCGGCAACATAAGTTGCTGGAAATGTTGTAATGCTTGTGCCAGTAATTAATTGACCAACTTTAATGCTTGCATTGCTTGCAGACAAAGTAACAGCAGTTGTGCTGTTCATAGTGCCTGATTGCGTAGTTACTGCCGCAGTTGCAGTTCCACTATTTGTGTATCCAGTGCCAATAAAAGAAAAATATCCCGATGCTTGATTTGTATACCCTCCACAAACTACACCACCATAACCAGCCGCACCATTAGATATTCCTCCTAAAATTGAAGCATAAGCCTGAGTTGCCGCATTACCAGTTCCTCCAGCAACAGTAGCAACAGTTCCACTTGCAGTATTATTTATACCCCCACCAATAGTAGTTTGAGTGCCGCTGGCTACTTGTGCCGCAGTATTTCTTGAAGTCTGCCAATCGGTTGCATTAGCACCCCTAGCATTACCACCAGTAGTAGTAGATGTTGTAGCTTGTGCTTGTAGCGCACCAGTACCAGCAGGACTTACATACAGACTACCATCTGATTGCAGTCCTAGACCAGCTACTCCACTAAACGATAGGCTAGGAGTTCCATAGACAACAGCAGAAGTAGTGGCAATGTATGTGCCAACAATAGTAGAAAGTTCTAGTTGAGAACCCCAAACATAAATTGTTTGACCATTGGTATTAGCTCTTGTATTATCAGCGTTAGAAACCGCCACATCAACAAAAGAAGCTGTATTTGTAGCAATAGTTGAGCCAACTAAAGCACACCTATACCAACCATTGCCAACAGAAGTAATTGTGGCAGTAACTGATGCTTGGACTGTTCCCAATGCGCCAGTTGATAAGTTAAACCATGCCTCATCAGTTGTGTTGTTATTAATAAATAAAGCACGAAGTCTTAACCAACTTCCTGTGCCAGCTTTTGCGTAAACGCTATATCCATAAGAGGTTGATAAAACTGGTGTAACAGTTTGTCTGCAATAAGCATCAGTTGTGCCATTAGGAGTAAGAATATCGGCAGTTAAACCGCCCAATGGGTCTGTGGTTGCAGAAGTAATAGCCGCAGTTAAATTGCTCTTAGTCCAAGTTGCAGAAGTGAAATCTTGGCTTTGTAACAGTAAATTCTGCCCAGTTCCATTTAATCGTTCTGTCTGAGCAGTAAGCGTAGTAAACGTACCAGCCGCTGGCGTAGTTCCACCAATGGAGGTGTTGTTGATCGTGCCGCCAGTGATGGCGACGTTTGTTGGATCGTATGAATCGGTGTTGTCTACTTTCTGCCAGACAGAGCCATTGAAAATAGCCCAGTCTCCAACTTGCCAGTCAGTGATGCCGTTCAAGTTGGTCGATCCCGCAATACTCACCACATAGTAATAGCCCTGCGTACCAACACTGGATGTCAGAGTGGGTGAATTGGTTGATGCGTTCCATGTACCTTGATAGCCAACAAGCCCAACAGAACCCGCAGAAGTCCAACCAGTGGCTGTTAATACATACCCACCCTGCCCAGCCAAAGGCCGTGGAACCTCACCCTGAATCCCGTCAACCAAAGCCGTGGGAGAGGTAAAGGTTCCAAAATCTACTATACCCGTATGGGGCGCAATAGACATTACAAACTCTCAATAAAAGCTTGGTGTTTAGCCAACAAAGTTGCTTTGAGTTTTACTGTTTCCGCAGTAGCTATTTCCAATTTTGCTTGCTCTGCATCCAAAGCCTGCATCTTGGAAAAATACTCTTGCGCTTGTTTATCTACAGCTTCTTGCTGACTTTGAGCATTTGATGCAGCTAAGGCGGCTTGAGCAAGTTTTGTTTTGGCTTCATCAACAGTGGCTTGCGCCGCTGCAATTAACGTATCAGCCTTTTCTTGCGCTGCTTTGGTTATTTTCTTGGCTTCAGCTTTTGCATCAGCAACAACAGCAACTGCATTTTGCTGGGCCTTATCCAAAGTGGTTTGGGAGGCTGCTGCGTCTTGGGCTATTTTTTCTCGCAACGCAATGATTTCGTTAGCTGGCGCTACCAAAGCAATGAATTTCTTGTTTTCTTCCGTAGCTTTATCCAAAGCATCTATTTTTTCTTTATAGGCGCTTGGATTAGCCACAACAGTGAGCAAGTCAATCAATTGGTTAGAGCCGCCGGAGCCGCCCATTAGGGTTCCATCTTGGTTATACGTTGTCATGCTAATCCTCCGCCACCGGCTTGGATGATTGTCAATATTGCAGAACCCGTAGTTCCAGTATCTAAAACCAAACGAATGCCCGTGCAAGGATATGCTACGTTACCGTTAAAGTTTGCCGTTGCTGGTGTTCCAGAAGGTGTTGATGGGTGGTAATACCATGTCGCTGAAGAAGGGGTAAACCCCGCAGCAAACACATCGTCAAATGTGTATTGGACATACGCATTCACCGTTCCAGTGACAGCCAATGCAAGCCCCCAGTTTGCGGGGGATACATAGGTGTCTACTGGATAGACGTTGGAGTTATTAACCCCACGTACGGTTAGTCTGACTGGACGCATTGGGCGCTCCTATCAATCAAAGTTGCCGTAAGGATAAGCTGTGGTGCTACCAATGTTGCTATCGGGTTGTATATAGCGAACAGCAAAATTAAATTTACCGCCAGTAGGTGCTGCCACAGTAGTACCGGTGATTGACAATGTAAACACCACTTGCGACAAATTGGGTTGCCCGTTTGCTTGAACAATATCCGTAGAGGTAGACAACATGTTAATCAAGTTGGTTGCAGTATACGAAGTTGTCTTACGCCCAGCAGTACCAACAGTTGTGGTTCCTAATTGCGTAGAAGCATAAGTAGGGGTTCCAGCGGTAGCGGTAGTTGCGTTAGACACATAAATGCTCACATCAGACAGTGTAGCGCCACCCTCTCCAGTGATTGCGCTCAAGTAATCAATAGTGATATCTTGAATTGTGCAACCTGTGGGCAAGTACATAATTACGCCACGATATACCTGTGTACTTAAATCCGTTGGGGGTGTTGTGGTGGTAGCGGGAAATGCGCTAGATGGGGTATACAGTTGACCCGCCACGTTAGGAATGCCGTTAGCAAAAGCATACTGCCCAGAAGTGCCGGAATATCCATTTGTACCGGGAGTGGTAATGGATAGATCAATGTAGGCATCTTGAACCAACCCAGTGTAACCAACGTTACGCAAAGGGCCAAAACGGTTGTCGCCAGCTAAAACTGGGCCTTCAAATGTACTACGTCCCATGATAAAAATCCTTATGCAAAAGAGCTTTTACCAATCGTTGCATCGTCTGCTGGGGCAGTGGCGGTAAAAGCAATCACCCAGATGTCGGCAATATACATGATTTGTGTAGAATGTCAATATGCCGTACAAAGATCCCGTAAAAAAGAAAAATAAACAGAAAGGGTATTCCAAAAAGCATTACGAAAGTAACGCAGACAAAGTTAAAGCTGCAACCAAAAAACGCAGTAAAGCGTTAAAAGAAGACTGGAAAGAATTTAAATCCACTTTGTCCTGCCTTGAGTGTGGTGTTTACCACCCAGCTATTTTAGATTTTCACCACATTGATCCTGAAATGAAAAACGACAGTGTGCACAAAATGATACAAGCGGGTAGCTATAAAAAAGCAATAGAAGAAGTTCAACAGTGCGTGGTGCTGTGTTCAAACTGCCATAGGGTTTACCACTACAACGAACGCAAAAGAGAAAAAGAAAAAGGGGCCGAAGCCCCCTAGTGTTCGCTATTTGCGAATAGCGATTACTCGTCAATTTTAGTAATGACGTATGTGGTCACGGTAGAAGATTCGTCTTCTTCGGATTCATCTTCATCAGACTCTTCGTCTTCATCAGACTCTTCGTCTTCAACATACTCAATCCAGTCAGCAGACTCTTCGTCGTAGACATACCAAGTATCAATTTCTTCGTCGTACCAATACCAAGCATCGGTATCTTCATCATAAACGTAGTCATCATCTTCGTCTTCGTAAGACACTGCTTCGTAATCAGCAGCCCAACCATGTTCTTGCTGGAACGCAACGAACTCTTGAATGATTTGTGCTTTATCAAAATCAGTGGTGTGGATGACTAATTTTTCGTCGTCTTCAAAACCCCAAACAGAAATATCAATTTCAACCTTGTACATTTTTAACCCCTTAAAAAATTGGTGCAGCCCAATGCCGCAAAACAATCCTACGGAACCTCTATGACGTTTGCAAGGCTAATAAAAAAGGGCCCCTTTTGGGGGCCCCCATTTGGTTATTTAAAACCAAATTATCAGAACGAACCAGAGGAACCAAAAACACCCAATGGATCAGAGAACCCGAACGAATAACGTTCACGGGCTTTGTAACGCACGTTGCCGGTATCAAAGTCGCCGTCCATGCTGTTAGCCAGCGGAGTACGAACGAACATTTTCAAACCGTTAGGTACGTCTGTCGTCAAGAACCAAGCATTGGTGTCTGTCAAGTAGTGGTTGACAGTGTAGCCTTCAGGGATTGAACCGTTATTCTTGATTGCGTTAATGTCGTTGTTGTTTGTACCAACGCGCAACTCAGTTTCGAGCAAGCGGGTAGCAACGAACATCAATGCAGGCGGAATAATCAGCTTGCGTGGTTTAGCGGCGATCAACAAGCCACGCTCATCAGTCCAAGCAGCAATACCAATCACGGCGGCTTCCAAAGAAGTCTCGTTCAAGTCGGCTTGAGTAGCAGGAGTGTTGGCGTTGACGCCACCGTTAATCAACGGGTGAGAAGTGCTGAACAAAGGTACGCCATCACCACCAACGAATTGAGCGGAGAAGCCGTTGTTCAAAGTTGCTGCACCTTTGACCTGTTTGGTGTATGCCATTGCACGAGCCAGACCTTTGGTGTAGCGAGCAGACAAAGAGTCGTAGAGGTTATCTTCAACTGCTTCTTCTGTGATCGCAAAGCCCAAGGCAATGGTTTCGTGGTTGTAGCGTGCTGTAAAAGCTTCTTGTGCATTGTCATAAGCGATGGCTGAGCCCTCGTTCTTAACAGGTGCAGCAGAGAAACCTGAAAGTTTCGTTTCTTCTTCAAAAGAACGCTCAGAGGTTTCGATTTCATAAATTTCTTTATGTTCTTCACCGTAGCGAGCGTACTCCAAACCAAACAATGCGTTCAGTCCGGGAAGGAGTTCCTTCAATAGTTGTGCGCGTGAAATAGCCATTTAAGTTACTCCTTAGACTGCTGTGGCAGCGTAATACTCATGGATACCAAAGTTGATCTTGACGAGCATCTCTGGAATTTGAGTAAACACAATAGTTGAACTGGAAGGGATAGTTGTTGCTGTCAATCCCAATGAAGTTGTTGCCACGTTGATAGTGATAGAGGTTGTACCTGCTGCATAGCCTGAAGTCACAAACGAGCCCGTACGGACGATCTGACCGTTGGAAGCCACATAAGAAACATCGGAACCTTGCAGAATAGCACTTGGCAAACCAGAACCGGTGAGGGTAATGGTAGTGCTTGAAGAACTACCTGTTGCAGACACAGGAGATGCTGTATCAGGCACAACACCAACAACGCGCATTGGGAAGGTGCTTGTAGTCAATGTAGCTGAATACAACAATGCGTTTGAGGAGTTACCTGTCGCAGTGCTACCAGCAGTGTTAATCATTTGGTAGTTCTGACCGACCATGGCGTAGCTGCCAGATGCGACTGTTGTACCAGATGAGCAAACGACTGCTTTGAACACAGTGTCAGGATCGTCACAAACAATAGCGACAGCGTCACCAGCCAGCGTACCGCCGGGCCAGTATTGAGCAAATTGCTTTTGCTTGGTCAATGGGTTTGTGTAAGAACAACCCAAAAAGACACCAACCATTCCGGATGAGCCACCGCCGGTGGAAACAGCCAAACGTTGAGCAAAGCCTTGAGCCACTTTGACGAAATCGCCATAGTAAATGGTTGTTGCTTCACCATACTGAATAGGTACTTCTCGGGTAGAACCCGCGAATACCTGACCTCCGATCAGATTGATCGGTTTTAGACCGTAGGGGGCCGAAACCGTGGGATAAGCCATTTAAGACTCCTTTATTTTGAACCAGAACCAAATCCGCTTCCTCTGCTGACTGTCGATTGTCTTTCGGCAAACAGCGGCATACGCGGGTCATTTTGTCGCATGAAATTATTGTCCACAGATTGAATCTGGGCTTTATTCTGCTCTTCAAAGTACTCTTTGATGGAAGCGAGTCTGTCGGTTGGCATCTTGCAAAGCATGAGTCCACCAATTTCCACGTTGCCATTAGCAGCACCTTCAAGCATAAGCTCAGGGTGATCTGTTGCCTTAACCGGTTCCCAGCCATCGCGCATCTTGCGAGATACGTTGGTCGGGTCTGAAGCACCGAGAATGTGTGTCGCTATCCAGCGATACGACCATCCGGGTTCAGGTGTTGGATCGGGCAGAGTGCTCGATGGCTTATAGACATAACGAGCAGTTTTTTCGCGTGACACTACATCACGAGGGGTACGGTTTTCAGCCATTTGAATTCTCCAATTTTAAAACTTCAGCAACATATTTCTTAGGGTCAAGGTTGTACTTTTTAATTAACGCCGCTTGAGTCGGAGTTAACTGTATCTTCCTTGTTCCAGTCGAACGAGTTGCCGGAGCAACTACTGCTGCCGGTTTTCTACTGGAAGTATCAACCGACCTCGGCCTGTCTTCAGCACCACCGAAAACTTCGGGGAACTTTGACTTCACGCGAGCATCTATTTGCTCGAAATAATCATCACTGCGAGGATCGACCCCGTTGTTGACTAGTTTTTGATGCAGCCCTAGTGCAAAGCTGGTAACTTCTTCGAACCCGTCTGAGCCAAACCACTGGTTTTTTGCTTGCCAGCGCAAGGTTTTTTCGTCAGCTCGCACCGGTTCGGATGCTTGTTGTCGCGGTTGTACCTCATAATTTTCGTTTTGTAAAGCGGGTGGACGAAAATTTTGTGCATTTTGCAACTTTAATTTAGCTTCAAATAGACTTTCCTGTGCGGCAAGGATGGCATCAGTGTCAAAAGACTCCTGTGCCGCCTTGTATTCCCGCCGAGCTTTGTCCAGTTCCGCTTCGGCTGCGTTCTTGGCCATGACTCCGTACTGTTCTGTACCAGTACTGACGTACTGTTTGAGCTTTTTATTTTCTTCAGACATGTGTTGCGCAATGCGCTCAAGCTCTTGTTTCTCACGTAACAAGGCTTCTTTGGCACGGCGCTCGTCATGACGTGCGTGTGTAAGTTCTTTGATTCGGTCTTGAACTTTTTTGCCGTACGAATCAATTTCTTCTTCGGTCGGGTCTTCTACTTCTTTATCAAGCTTGGGACTGAACCGATCATTTGGGGGTGTATCGTCAACGATTTCAATCTCAACATCGCCCTCTTCGTCTTGCAGAGCTACTTGATTTTTCTTTTCGTCTTCGATCTCGTCTGGGAATTTATATGCTTCTGGCATGTCGTCTCCTGTTAAGCGCGGGTTAAGCCACGGGGATCATCCACAACAGCATCCACTTGGTCATCATTGATGAGGCGGAACTCTTTGCCGTAAATCTTGAATCGCGTACCAGAATAGGTACGTACGAGTATGAAGTCACCTTCCTTGCACCACGCACCTGCGGGGAACTTGGTGGAGTCTTTATACGCGTCGGGGCCAACTTTCAATACAAACAACACCGTGGTGGCGTGCTCTTCTTGACGCATGGTGGCTGTGTCGCGCACAAGGTCTAGCTCCGTACCAGCAATCTTTTCAGACACTGGGGGAACTGCGCACAATATTTTCCATCCCGTAGGAGTAGGAAGCAGTGTGGCTTTTTCATTGTCCGTTGCGTCTTTGGGAGGCGCGTCTAGTTGTATAACTGCATCAGGCAGGGCGTACTGCCCCGGTTCAAGAAGTATTTCACTCATTGGATTTTTCCACTTTCTCAGCAAGGTCAAGGAGATGGCGCTCTGCGATGGCTAGACCCTGAATAGTCCCGCAAAGTTTTTGATACTCTTCAAAAGTGCGACATGCCCCACCAGCGCAATCATCTGCATAATTGTTCATGTCGGTGCGTAATTTTTCGCGCAATACGCGTGCGAAGTCTTGGATCATTTAGTTGGTTTCTCCCTTTGTTGGTCGTTCTTGTGTTGCACAGCTTGTTTAATCAAGTCCATGCCCATTTGCTGACGCTGGCGCTTGAGCGAACCAGCTTCAGACATTGCACTGTTTTGTTCCGCGTGCTTTTGCGACTTAAGTTGACCAGCCTTGGCCATTGCATCAACTTGAAGTTTTTTGTTCTCTATGCTGAGCTTGCCTTCGATTTCTTGTTTCTTAAGCGCCAGCTCTTGCATTCTGATTTGCAAGTCTTGCTGTTGCATTTGAAGCACAGGGTCTTGAGCTTGTTGTTGAGCTTGTTGTTGAGCCGCTTGCTGTTGGTTTTGCTGAAGCACTTGCTGAGCGGCTTGCGCCATCATTGCTGACAACTGAATTTCTATCTCTGGTGGCAACTTCTCATCTTCAGGCGGCAGCGGCATACCCATCTGTTGTTCAATCTTCTGGCGATAGGCAAAGCCTACGTGCTCTGCAACGTGAGCCATCATTGCCGCTTGGATCTGCGGAGCTTTAGGGTTCTGGCCAACCAACTGCATGACTATCGGGTCTTGCATTGCCATCATGTGCACTTGTATATGTGACTGGTGGTCTTGGTAGAAGAACGCTTTGAGTGGCTCCAAGCGCAGGGCCGCCATGTTCTCAGACACAGGATCTTTTGGTTTCTGGTCATCCGGCAAAGGCACAAGCTTGTCAGCATCCTTGATACCCAACACCGCCAACATTTGCCTGTGAAGCTGTGGCAAGTCGTAAATATCTGGAGCCATCTGCGCCATCTGGATCACAGCTTGGTACTGCACAACGCGTTGACTCATAGTCGCTGCGTTTGGATCGCTCACAGGGATGATGTCTACGTGGTCGTAGTCTTCTTTCTTGGCCTTGCGGGTGGCTTCAACCGGATCGTAGTCATAGTCAGGGTCGGTGTAGTCGCGGATGATCGCGGCCAACAGACGCAGTTCTTGTTTGAATGTGTAGTGCAGACGGGCTTGTACCGCTGACATAACTTTTAGCTGGCGCTCCAAGAGAGCGAGTGTCGTACCCACAGGGGCTTGGGCAGACATGTCTGACACCTTCATGTCAGCAGTGGCGGCAAACCTACGGCCTTCATCCACGATCTTGTCCATCAACCCAGACAAGACAAGGCTTGGTTCTTTATATGGCAGTGGCAGGATGCTGTCGCGCAACGCACCAGAGCCAATATCTACATCGCGCCATTCTCCGGGTGCAATCGGTGTGTCGTCTCCCTTGATGCGCATGCCACGGGATTTGAGTCCCCCGGGAAGATTTGAGAGCGTACCCGCGTCGATAAGCTGGCGCATGAGGCTGGTAGCAGATTTGGCATACCCCCCAATGAGATGGAAAAGGCCAAAGCCGTACGCTCCAAAACCCGGGATGTATTGATAGTGAACAAAGTGTTGTCGTTTAAGCTCAAGTGGATCGTCCTGTTCCCAGTTTCTACGGATGGCCAGAACAGCGTCCGTGCCTTTTATTAGGGTAACTACGTATGGCCTTGTGATTCCTGTTGGCTCTCCGTCGTCACCTTTGTCTTCATCGCCCTTTAGCACCAAGTCAACATGGCACTCATACAGCGTGTATCTGTCGTCGTTCAGATCAGAAAAACCTGTTTCTTTGTCTTTGGCTTTCTTGATGTTGTCTTGTTCTTTGGTCGGGTCAGGCAACTCAATGTCACGATAGAAACCTGCTTGTTGTAGCTTGACAATCTCGTTTTTTGTCTTGCGCATGACGTGCGTCAGGCGGTAGCAGGTATCTAAATCAGACGTGCCATATGGCAGGAGGATGTCCTCTGCCGGTACAAATATTGAAATCTGACGGCCAATGTTGGGGTCGTAGTATACCTTCTTGAACGCTGAACCTGTAGCCGGGAGGCTCCACAACATGCGCTCATGCTCAGGGCGGAACTCGCGCATGACTTCTGTCAGCTCGTAGTTCATGTCTTCTTCAACACGCCCAGCAGCTTCTTGTTTCTCAAGGGTTTCTTTACCCAGAATTTTTGTACGTACAGGCCCTTGCGCTGGGAATGTCTCGGTGATTGTCTCTGACTGGAAGCGCACCACAGCCTCGGTAATCATAGGGTGGAACACGCCCGACGCACCGTTCCACGGTTCAGTGCGCTCCTCATACTGGAGGCCAAGGAGTTTGAGTCCTTCCGTGTACGCCTTCTCCCAGTCCTTGCGTGATTGCTTGTCTTGGTCAATGTCGCCTTCTAGTTCAGATGCCATTGACATGATGTCATCTTCTTCCAGTGTCTCGGCTAAGTTCTCGTCAAAGGTGTCGTCCTTACCTTTACCAATACTGATCTCCAAGTCGCCTGCGTGGATGTTTACCGCTTCAGGATCAACAATTTCAATCTCAATGGGTTCCTCATCCTGCGCCATTGACTCCATACCTTGTGGTTGTTGGAACAGAGCTTTGTCTATATTGGTGGCCATCATTTATCCTTAGTAGTACGCCGCAGACCGGCGTTTGAAAAATCGGGGTTCATCTGGTTCATCCGTGTCAATACGGATAAAACCACCTTGTCTGACTCGCAGCAGTGCTTGGGTGGTCGTGTCAACATAGTCATCGTTCTCTCCCACAGGGAAAGACGCAACCTCTTCTATCACTTCGCGTGCCCAGCGTGTGTCAGGTGCCCACACCAGACCAGATGTAAACATGTCGGCTACGGCGTTGACACGCACCATCTTATCGTTTCCACGGCTCGGTGTAAATTCCTGCACGGGGATGCCCATGTTGCGTAACTCTTGGATCAGTGGCCCACCAGCGGCTTTCTTCTCCACAATGAACGCATCAGGCTCCCACTCTTTGTAATGTTTCAAAGCAATAGTTTTAAGTTCTGGAAATGGCATCCTGTCTTTAAAACCATCCAACAAGATTACTTGCGCCGCGTTGTTCTCTTCCTCGTTGTAGAACACACCCCACGTTGTGCACGCGCTGTAGTCAGATGTGCTCTTGGTCTCGTGCGCCGTATCCCAGCTCTGGATTATGTACTCACAGTCTGGTGGTGTATCGCTTGGCCAGATGCGCCAGTGCTTTCTGGCAATGATTGCTGAGTTGTCCGAGGTAGGCTGCTGCATGTACTGGGCGTTCCAGTACTTGGGATCCATTGCAGACTTGGCACTTAGTAAAGACTCCAGCGGCCACTGCTCTGGCCAGAGCGACTTCTCGTTGTCCGTTCCTTCATGCAGGATGGCTGGTAGCTCTACGATCTCCCATGTGGGGGAGTCTGGGTTCTTTACTTGGTAGTCGATCAAACGTCCGGTCAAGTCCAGCTTACCCCAACGCGTCATGATGACAATGATCGCACCGCCCGGCATCAAACGCTGGAGTGGGCCTGTTTGAAACCAACTCCACGCTGTATCAAACGCCAGTCGGCTGTTTGCCTTTACGTCTTGTTCTGAGTGTGGGTCGTCGATAACGAATAAATCAGCGCCGCGACCGGCAAGAGCACCACCAACACCAGCAGCGTAATACTGGCCCCCAGCAGCAGTACTCCACTTTCCAGCAGCCTTCTGGTCATCTGCAATAAGAGTTTGAGGAAATAGTTCATGGTATTGTTCATCATCCAGTAAGTTACGAACCCGACGACCAAAGTCTTCGGACAGGGAAGCTGTGTGCGTTCCCATGATGATCTTCTTATTAGGGAAATTACCTAGAAAATATGCGGGGAACAGATAGCTGGAAAACTCAGACTTACCCATACGCGGCGCAATATTGATAATTACTCTCTTCTTTTCTCCTCTGATTACCGCATCGAAGATGCGTGCCAGCTTCCTATGATGCGGCCCAACTTTGAATCCGGGGTATACATGCTTGGCAAACTCCAGCATGTTGGTGCGTCCAGACACCAGCTTATATCTCTTCTCCCGTTCTTCTAACATATCCATGAGTTCAATCTTTTCCTTGAGACTCATAGTGGGGAGGGCACGTTGAATTGCCTGTATTTCCCCAGTGTTTAACGTTAGACTTTCAAGATTCATCTGGGGTAGCCGGTAAGGGGTTGCTTACTTCTATGTCTTCAATTGGTTCAGCGTCGGTCACGTTCATGAACTTGGCGAGCTTGTCCTTGAGCTTCTTGTCGATTTCTTCGTCGGTCAGGTCTGTTTTTTTGACTTCAATCTTGTCGGTGAACAATCCAACTTCCGTGACCTTGCCCAACAATCCCAACGCTTTTAGTCGGATATTGGCGTTGGGGTTTTCGCATTCTTCCAACAGTTTGGCCACTGTGTAGCCACGTAGCTCTCTAGCCTGATGCACAAATTCCCAGTCATACGCTGTCAGCATACCCACCAGATGTTGCACTGCAACAGGCGTTTTGATCTGGGTTAGATGTTCGTGCGTGATTTCTGCTGGCGCGGAAGAGATGAGGTTTGTAAAAGATGCGCGTGCCGCTTGGACTTCTGCTTGAGTGACCACTGTATCTGTGTCAGCCGCACCCAACCCTTTCAGCCACTCGGTTGTATTAACCTTGGCGTCGATCACATCCGCCGGATGTTCTTTTTCAAGCGGCGTAGGTTTACCGGAGTAATCAATTACTTCGGGTTCAAATTCAATTAAGTGTTCTAGCATCAGCGCATAAGTCCCTTGTACCTGCGATGCGCGGAGTGTATACTACTTTTAAGTGATGCGGCAAGTTGCGAATTGGCCTTTGGCCAACCGCAACAGCAGTTGCCGGTTGCTTCTCCTCGGTTGTTGGTTCGACCGTTCAGCCCCTGTCAGAAATGCCGGGGGTTTTTTTATGGATTGTTGTCCAGTGTTGGACAAGAGATTTTATAATTTTTTATAAAAATTTATGGGGGTGGTATTAAGTATTACAAAAGTGCTGAGAATGGGTGGGGAATAGTGTTCACACAACTAGCTACCCGTTAACACATATATGGGTGATGCCCCCATGGTGGGGTCGAAAGTTCTCGGATATTCACGCTTCGAGACAGCTATGCGAACCATCTGCTTACCCCTCATGGTAAAATAGCATCAGCGGTTGGGAAAGGTTCTCAGCCGTACAACCCAGAGAGAATTTCTCTCTCACACTAGGAGAAGCAACATGAACGTGAAAGCAAACACAACCCTGTCATTCGATGAGTTCGCTAAGTCAGTTGGTAAGTTCGGCAAAGAATTGCAACAGTCAGCTAAGCCATTGGCTGACGCATACGCAAAGGCTACGCCTGAGCAACAGAAAGACCTTCGTGCTCGTTGGATGCTCAATCACCTTATCGGGCAAGGCTACACCAATGCCAAAGCCATCATCGAGACGGGCAAAGGCAAAGGCGCTAAGCCTGACCATGTCAAAGCCATTGACAGAGCATCATCTGACTTTACCTACAACATCAAGCAAGGCAAGTCAAAGCCACTGCCTGAGTCTGATGCTCGCAAGGTTCGCATACCTACTGACCGCAAGGATTACCTGTTCGCTGTGCTTGATGAGTGCTATGACGCTAAGTCACGCAAGCAACAGATTGACATGGCTATCGCTGACTTGCGTGCTCTCAAAGCTCGCCTGTAACCCAGAGAGAATTTCTCTCTCGAATCTGACAGCGCCCTTGTGGCGCTGTTTCTTTTCCTGTCCAACCAAAACCAAACGGAGATTTATCCATGAAATTCGCATTCATTCCAAAAGGCATTTACAAAATCGGGCAAATCATTGAAGTGCATGGTAAGCCCATGCGTGTTGAAAGCTATAGCCACACTGGCAAAAACGTAACTGTTACCACTTGTGATTGGGCAACAACCCGAGACTTCCCGCAAAAGTTTGAACGCATCCTATGTATCTGTACTGATGCACCATCAATCTAAGGAAACTCTGCAAGCTCATGCACTGCGTGGGTTTGCGGGGCAATCCTGCCCGTAAGGAGAATAATCATGCGTAACAACAAGTATCGTGCCTTTTTCACAGTCGCCCAAGTCACAACACCCAAAGGCTTGCTCGTGGTTCAAGACTACTACCCAACCAAAGGCAGTAGCAAAAGATGGCGTGAATACGTCATCCATCTCGCAGGTATCATCGGCGGTGAAAGCTATGCGTTCACTACACCTGAAGCTCGTAACACATGGGTTCAAGCTCAAGGCGCACCAGTGCAACAAGCCTTGCCGTTCTGACTCAGAGAGAATTTCTCTCTCAGTGGGTAAAATGATGCAAAAAAGTGTTGGAATCTTAGCTTCCGTGATTTATCCCAGTGTGTTGAATCTGGTACAGCGTTTCAACCAGCAACGGCGGGGATTTTGGCTAGCACTGTCCTATCTATCTATCTTTATAAATATATATTTATATATAGAAGGCTTTTATTTTATGTGCGTGTCTTGTCCCCGCCCTTCCCGTCTGTTTTGTTTTGGTTTGTTTGGCTTAGGCTATTGAAGACTTTATTTTTGATAGATAGTTGGACATTCACAAACAAAACTCAACAACCATGCGGGCTAGCGACTGTCCCAAATTCTGCACACCCTGTTATAATGCTGGACACTATCCACTTTTTTCATTTCGAAAGGACATAATCACATGGGTTACAAGTACGAACACCTCATGCGGCTCACATCAAACGAGCTTCACAACCACTGCGAACGGCTACTAAAGAAGGGCATCAACCCCCTGCTTGTGGCTGACATCAAGAGCACAGTGCTCGAAAACAAAGCGCATCGCAAGTCCATGCGAGCACATGGCAAACAGCTACGCAATCAGTGGCGTGTCATTATGTCCCCTTTGATGGCGGAGAAGAAAGCCGTGCGGTCTCTGTTGCTGTACAAAAACTCGCTGTCACATGAGGAACGCAAGACAGCACTTGAGGGCTACATGGTTGTGATTGAAAAAGTAGAAGCAAAACTCAGGGAGATTATGACAACATCTCCTGCACCGAAAACACCGCCACTGACACCGATGCAATACGACAGCACAAAGAAGCACTGGACTGACTATGTGCCACAGCACATCAAGGACAGGGTGTGTAGTTTGTTTGATGCGATACCGCATCACCCACGTCAGAAGGTCAAGCATCCATTCCCTCGCACCATGCCAGAGGAACAACACGCCAAGCTCAAGGCGCGACTCATACAGCGTACTGAGAAAGACCTACGCCGAGCCAAGCAGGATGCACTACTCAACCCAGAGAACGAGGAGATACAAGCCCTTGTCAAACGAATTACAGATGCGCTTGTCTTTATCGACAAGCTCGAACCGAACGAACCTGTGCCGACAACGTGGCACGGACTACTATAAACATTTCTTTTTTTCGAGAGAGAAATTCTCTCTCACTGGTCTGCGGAGATTGGGCTATGCCGCTGACCATCCCGATAGTAGCCTGAACAAAGGAGAGCAACATGATTTGGAATTACAGAATGGTGAACTGCCCATCAACCAATGGCGGGCAAGACTGGGTTCAATTAAAGGAGGTGTATTACGAAGGCGAGGTGCTAACGCCTGTGGCGTATTGCGACCCGCCCATGCTTGGCAGTGAGACTGTCAAAGGTTTAGAAGAGACGATGAAGATGTTGAACAGCGCATTGAATCGCCCCGTGTTACATGAGAACGATTTCAAAGAAGGAGAAACAAAATGAAAGTGCAAGTAATCCGTATCTATGGATACACAAAGAATCCGTTCGCACCACACGGACACAACCCTGAACCTCTTGATGAGGATGCGCTCATCCTGCCCAAGGGCTTGTCCGACTCTATGCGTGACGAGGTACTTGCCGAGATGTATGAACGCAAGCAGACGATAGGCTACATCTTCAACGAAGGGGAACGCATCGTTGGCGAGCATCGAGCCATGACTGTGGTCTCGTACCGCACCCTTGAAGAGTTTGAGATGGGAGAAGTGCAATGACAAACGAGCAGTACAAATTTCCGTGCGAAGACCTAGCACACGCCACATACAAGTGGGGCATTGAGTATTCCAACGATGAGGATGGTGATGAGGTTGTCCATGTCGAGTGGTTCACAACCGAAGAAGAACGCAACCAAGCATTAAAAGGAGAGGTGCAAACACCCGATTACACATTCAACGATTTATTCAAAGGAGAAGTGAAATGAGAGTAAGTACTGTGATGAAAGAAACGCTTAGCTACTTCGAAGAGGAGTTGATAGGCGTTGTGGAACGACTGCGCTTTGTCGCTAACAACATGGACGACATACGGGAACGCGACAACTGTTGCAAACAAGTCGAAGTGTGCATCAGCAAACTGCGTGATTTGATTAGAGAGACTGACTTGAAAGGAGAAGCATCATGAAAGCAAACCAAGTATTGAGCCATATCTTTTTGGCAATCTGTTCGTACAACCTAGTCGCATTTGGGTTCATTCAAATCGACATATGGGGCACAACGCCGCTGTGGTGTATGTGTGTAGTCATCGGCACGTTCATGCTTGGGTTCCAAGTGCGTAGCGTGTTGGCTAGAGGAGAGAGCAAATGAAAAGAGAAGAACTAATCAACGAGGTGTTAAACCAAATACTTCAAGACGTAAAGGACTTTGACCTGACGGCTATCGAGGAACTCATCAAGGACATACCCGATACAACGCTGATGGCATACCTGCCCGAAGAAAAACAAGGAGAAAGCAAATGAGAGTACATGAACTGATAGCGCTATTGAAAACAGTAGACCCCGAGTCCGAGGTGTTTGTGTGGGTAGACGGAGAACGACACCCCGTGACAGATATTGACCCAATCGACTGGTACGTAGACATCAACGCTGATACGAAAGAGAGGATGGAATGAAGTTAGTACACATACAACAAGCGTTGTTTGCAGCGTATGACATACGCAATGCAATGACAACCGATGACATGTACAGACCAACTGAGGGAGAGAGCATAGGTGAGTGCTTAGCTGAAATCATCAACACACTGGAGAACATCGAAGCAGAGATAGAAAAAGAAGTTAACGAGTACTGCGAAATCTTTGACACCAACCACGGAGAACTTAAATGACCAAACTACCAAACATACATCAACACTTCTTTGCCTCTAGTGCGTTTGACTGGTGTGCATCGACACCAACACGAGACCTGCGTGAGGTCATCTACATCATGGAGAAGTACAACCACTCTTACAACCTGTACCTAGTACCTGTCTCGCACGACACACCATACGAGATTAACTTCTATCAACCCCAAGTTGAGGGCACGCAGTGGCTTGGGTTTTTTGAGGTGAACAAGGGAGAAGTGAAATGAAACACGCACAAGCAATAAAGGACTACGAACAAGCAATCAAGAACATTAAGTTTCCAACAGTGGAGATAACGATAGGAAGATTCACTGTGCCCTATACATGGCTACCTTGGATGGGGGCTTTTAACTTAGGCGCTTGGTGTGAAGACGAGCCAGACGGGTTCGATGACGCACCCGAACATAAGCACTTAGAGAAAGTGAGTGACGCACTCATAGCGGGGCATAGCGATGAGGAATACATGGATGAGTTGATCGCTGCACTTGCAAGCAACCCATTCACAACAGAGGAGGACTAAATGAAATTTAGAGATGTACCCGATGCGGCATGGGATGCCGAGCCTACGCCGATACCAACCAAGACAGTGGTGTCGTATGACTGGGATGCACTGCGCTTAGTCCTTGAGACTCAAGGCTTTGTTGTCATCGAGTCCGAAGTAACACGCCGCTTGAGCACAGGCGCAGAGGAATCCGTACTGGTCAAAATGTTCAACAGTTACATGAGGACTACTAAGAAAACAAAACTGTTCACTCGCAGACTCAGCAAGACACGCTGGCTATGCACAACCTAACAACGCAGGACTAATCATCCTGTCAACAAGTGAGAGAGAAATTCTCTCTCGCTGTATCGGCGTGTGTCTCACACACAAAACAAAACTAAATCAACTGGAGAAGCATCATGAAAATTTACATGGTTTCAATCAACAACGTAGACAATTCACGTTCGGTCAAGTATGTGTATATCAACGCACTCAACCGCTTTGCGGGTATGCGTATCACCAATCATTGTTATGGCAAGCTCGGTGTTGATCGTGCTCGTGTTAGTTACGATGACTGGGATCCACTGCCCAGACAACTGCGTGAGATAACTGTTAACAACTTACTAGACCTGCACACCATAGCTAACGAGTACGCACAGCATCTGACAGATTATTTCTCCGAGGGTACGCTTACGTACACGCTTGAGGAAGTGACTGGCGACTTGCGTCATTGGTTCAATACGTGGGGCTTGCCGTTTACCTTTCGCATATGTAGCTCAATCAGCGATAGTTTGGATACGGTGAGAAAGCGCAACAAGCTCAGGGTTATCGTGCGTGACATGGAAGACCGATACAACAAGTTGTGGGGTAGCCGCCCTAACTGGCGTATCAACTACAGGGGTTCAACCTACCACAACGAGTGCGGGTTCAAGTCAGACAAAGTGTTCTGTGCAGATATGGGCAGGCTCATCGCTGAATCTATCAGGGATGGTGTGGACTCGTTCAGTCAGCCGTTCATGGAGGACTACGACACTGCCTCAAACCTACATAACCGCATAGCCCAAGCCGCAAACGATGCGTTTGCTGGCAAGGTTGAGTTCGATCTCACTAATTATTACTGCGATCACTGGGACTTTCATAACAATGGTAGTGAGGTGCGTATCAGTAGAGGTAGCTATCGTACCTACTGCGATTGTTGTGTTCAGGACAACGATGTTGTCGTTGAGACCTATGACACTGGCATCTTGATGGAACGTGAAGCGGCTTACTTTTGCGACAACAACGAGGAGTGGTACGAGCACGAGCCAGATGACCCCGAGTACGATGATGATAATGACAACGATGGGGACAGCGAACCCGATGCTAGTTGCCTCATGTCTTACAGCGCCAACGTGCTTGACGTGCTTAGCAAGGACGAGTCGTTCGTAACGTCTCCGTTCGGTGAGTTCCATATGGGTGTCGAGCTTGAGCTTGTGACCAACGGGTTTGTCAGCGAGGCGGTCGATGATCTGCGTAGCCAGCTTGGTGAGGACTACATCATCTGTAAGTCGGATGGTTCGTTGCCTTCGGGCGGTGTCGAGATCGTCACTTCGCCTCGTGGTCTAGCCGAGCATATCAAACGCTTCAGTGACTGGAACATTCACAGCAACTATCTTGCGTGGAACACAGGCAAGTGCGGTATGCACGTGCACATTGACTCTCGTGCGTTCACTCGGTTGACGCTGGGTAAGTTCATCGTGTTCATCAATGACGCTAAGAACGCTGAGTTCATCCGCAAGATCGCAGGTCGTCATCCACACATCGACACTCAAGCTCAGACCTACTGTGCCGCCGAGGGGCAGGAAGTTATCAAGAATCCATCCAAGGCACTCAAGGGCAAGAGCGGCAACCGCTACTACATGGTCAACACAACTTGCTTGCGTAGACCAGAGGCTGATCGCTTGGGTGTGCGGTATGTCGGTGAACGCAACTTCAACACCATCGAGCTTCGTGTGTTTCGTGCAACCCTCAAGCAAGAACGACTGCTTGCACAGATCGAGTTTACTCATGCGGTTGTCATGTTCTGCCGTGTCGCCAGTATGCGTGACTTGGATGGCGTGTCGTTCATCAAGTGGCTCAAGACTATCGACAACCGCTACCCGCATCTGTCTGACTGGTATGGCATACGCCGCCGTGTCGGTGCTAAGAACTCAGCCCCTGCTGAGATCACCTGCGCTGACGTTACGCCTGCCCCTGTCTCTGCTTAATCAACAATCAATATAAAGGAATCTCATCATGTGTTTAATCATCACTGGCACTTCTGCCAAAATCCGCTCGACTCTTCTCGACACACACGCACTCATCAGCGACATCTACACCAGTAATCCTGACGGCATCGGCATCATGTATGCAACGACCAAGGGCTTGAAGGTTGTCAAGGTATTGCCTAAGTCTCTCGCTGACGCAACGCAGTTCATTACCAAGTTACCCAACGATGATCGTGAGCTTGCGATTCACTTCCGCTGGACTACGCATGGTCATACCGATATGACTAACTGCCATCCATACGATGTAGTCAATGGCTATATTGCAATGATGCACAACGGCGTGTTGCACACTGGCAATGCTGCCGACAAGTCTAAGTCCGACACATGGCATTTCATCCGTGACTATCTTGCCAGTCCTGTTGCCGAGCATCCTGCTCTCGTGCACAACGAGAAGTTCCGAGATTTGCTTGCCGAGTTCATCGGTGACAACCGCTTCGTGTTCATGGATGGTGACGGCAAGATGAGCCATGTCAACTATGACCAAGGTGTTGAGCACGATGGCTTGTGGTTCAGCAACACGTATGCGTGGAGACCTAGCCGATTGATCCCGTCGTATCAGTACTCGACTAAGTATTCCCCACGCTACTACGACAGTATGTATGAGGACTACAAGTATGACAACTCATACGGCGGTTACAAGTCCCTGCCTTCCAACTCATGGAAGGATGAGGACAGTGCGTATGAGATCAAACCACGCAAGGTGTCAGCGCATGATCTTGAGTGGGATGAGGATGACTACGAGTTTGCTGATGACAACATTGACGGGTTTGTGATTGACTCTACTGACCTGATTGATATTGTCATGGGTGCAGATGTTGAAGCAGTGTCCGACTTACTAGAGCAGGCACCAGAGACTACTATAAACATCTTCTGCAATGTGCTGGCGTGTGAGCCAACCCAATGGATTAGGGCTGACAGTATGTCAGTGCTTGAGAACACCATCTACCAAGCGTTCCTTGCGGGGGATATGGTTGCATTGCTCGATGCTGTCGATGCGGGGTTGCATGGCAACGTAGCTGACGTTGCTTGCTATTACCTGAACTGGTCACACAAGGTGGGCGCTAGACCGATCCTGCCTGCAATGATCTGACGGGTGTCATGGCGAGAGAGAATTTCTCTCTCGCATTTTTTAAACTAAAGGAGAAATGAAATGACTGACAAGACATACAACGGCTGGACTAACTACGCCACATGGCGTGTGAACCTTGAGATATTCGATGGAAATGAGTTGGATGAACTGTTCGACTTGACTCTGCCCGTTGAACAACTGCGCCATGTGTTGCAGGATTATGTGGAGGGGCACATCTACGAGAGTGGCGGGGGCAATGGCAACATTGCTGTGGACTATGCGCTAGCATTTTTGTCCGATGTGAATTGGTACGAGATAGCAAAGCACATGATTGAAGATTACAAAGAAGAGATTGAAGAGTAGCCACTAACTTGTCAAACAGTTGACAACCTCGGGAAACCAAGGTACATTTTTTATTCAAGGAGGAGCATCATGCCAGACTTAAAAAGCGAGATGAGTAAGGTTCTCAACGAGTGGGAACAAGACGCACAACAAACACAGGAGAAGCAAGTGCCAAAACAAATATTCACACCAACCAACAACGTAACGCAAGAGACGTTTATCTACGTGCGAGACAACCCAAACAAAACAAGCAGTGAGGTATGCGATGCGCTTGAGGTGAGGGGATTCAAGCGGTCATCTGTTGGGTCATTGCTCACGCAGTTTGTGAAGCAGAATCAAATGACAAGAGACCATAACAGCAGGCTTAGAACCTCTGTGCCTAAGTACGTACCGCTGAAGTCCACAAGACAATTCAAAGCAGAAGGCAAGCGAACAAACAAGATTGTACAAATTAAGAGCAAGCAACCTAGCGCAGGCATAGCCGCACTCAAGGTCGATACTACGCCAGTGCGTTTGTCGGTGTCGTGGGCAAGAAGAGAGACAGAAATCATAAACAGTTTAAGTGTGATGCAGGCACGGGCTTTGTATGATTCTCTGAAGAAAATCTTTGGAGGTTGATATGAAAACAATGATCCACGTAAACCAGCACGTCATCAAAGCCAACGCAAAGAATGGCACGAACGACCCTGTGCTGACTGTCAAGACGTACAAAGAAAACAGGTACGCACACGCAGTGGAGATACGAGGCCCAAGCACTGTGCTGTATAGCCCTGACAAACCGCTGTCTTGTGGTGCAAAGGTATGGATTGAAACGTATGCAGAAGTGGAGGTGATGTGATGTGGGATGTACTTATAACTGTGACCATCATGGGGTTTGGTGCCGTAGCTGTGATTGCCATCTGCGGCTTGATTGGTTGGGCGATATTTTTTATTCAGAATGGAGGACGAGATGAGTGAACAATTAAAAATAACGGAGAAGACAAGTGCAGGACTGTGTGATGCGTTGTTTGATGAGTTTGATTTGCTACGCAACGGCTTGAGCGATGCGCATAGGGCATCTGCTGTGGCTAAACTGGCAGTGCAGATTATCAACACCAAGAAGCTGGAGATTGAAGCGGCGGCTTTCCACAAGGCAGGATTACGCTTCGTACCACTTGCACTTAGCGCCAGCGGTATACCCATCGGCAAGAAAGAAGAGCATGCTGAAGCAGGTGTTTGACTTCATGCACCAGACCGACAGGCCGCACGTACACGGCGAGACTAGAGCAAAGATACTTGCTCTGGTCAAGGAGATTGATGCCGTGTACAAGCAGCACGTACGTGCACCAACAGGCATGGTGTGTGACATATGTGGCAAGGGCGATACCGACTCCATCCATAAAGTCAAGGATGTTGTCAATGGGTTTGAGCACCGCGAACATATGTCACCACGCCTGTGCTACGGCCACGCTTGTGGTTGGAACACGTCGTACACAAAGCTTGAACATCAAAGGAAGTATCAACTACTTGGACTGAACAAACGCGTGTTCAGTGATGTTATTGAAATGGCAAGAACTGTGTTCGATGAATCTGTGTTGTTAGACGAGGAGATTGATTTGCACTTTGCACAATATCTTGCCAAGCAACTACAAAAAACATTAAGGGAGAAAGCATGACTGAATTCAACGACACTGAACGAGAGAGCAAGGTTAAACAAGAAAATGTAAAGGCACAAATGAGTAACTTCAACAAACCAACAAACCCGCCAGCATTTCCAAATGATGCAATAAAAGATCCTTTCGATAAATCGGGCATGACCTTGCGTGATTACTTTGCGGCAAAGGCTTTGCAAGGATTGATGAGTCGAGTTTGGGGTGATATGCCAGCAGAAGAACTTTTTAATATTTGGGCAACTTCATCATATGCGTTGGCAGACGCAATGCTGAAAGCGAGGGAAGCATGAAACAAGATGAAATCATTAAGATGGCTTGGGATTCTGGGGCGTATACACATAGATTAACTATGTGGGGTTTTAGTTTAGAAGACCTTGAAGCCTTTGCCAAACTGGTAGCCGCCAAAGCAATTGCAGAGTTGGAAAACCAAGAGCCTGTCAAGTATGAGCATAAGACATATACGATGCCAGTTTGCCCTAAATGCCGTTCATTCTTTTGTGACCATACTTGCAAAGCAATTGTTGATGCAAGATTGAAAGCGAGGAACACATGACGCTTAGAGTTCCTTACGTGATACCGTTTTTTCGGGCGTTTTTTGATGACACAACCATAGAAGAGGAAGAAGCGCTTGACCGATCAGCGCCGCCCGAGTTTTGGGAGTGCGCTCTCACCAAGAATGATTTGCGTACATACCATGAGGGTAAGTTGGCAGATGAATTACCGTGGTTAAAGGAGGAGAAATTATGAAAACCAAACCCATCAACCCCATTACACCACCCATCACAGAACTGAACATGGAAGAAGATGGCGTGTTAACAGAAGGAACTGGAAGCGATTACGCATGGTATCAAGCCAAAGTTTTGGCTAATAAAATAAGCTCATTAAATTTTGCGGTGCAACAAGTAATAACCGCACTAGAGGCCAGACGCAAAGACAATTTACGTGTGATTGAAGAATTGTTGCGCCAGAACGCAGAGTTAAAAGCCAAACTCAAGGAGAAGAACGATGCTTGAAGCAATCAGAACATTCTTTGGTAAATTACGCAAACGGGGCAATGTGGTAGTCGAGCAAGGGACGCTTTGGCGATGCACCAAATGTCATTTAATTTTTTTAACCAAACTAACAGGAGAAAAGCATGATTGTCAAAACAGTTACGGAAAATGAAGATGGGACAGCAACAATAATTTGCGAGTTCACGCAGGCAGAAATACGTGCGTGTGTTGAAGTTGGGTTTTTAAGGTTGCTTGAAGAGTATTTGAAAAAGAACGCACCATTCCATGAAGGAACTATCGATGCCAAGACCGCAGAGTGAGTTAACAGGAGACAGCAAACACATAGGTGCTCGGCTAACTAAATCACATTTTGAAGAATGGAAACGCTTGGGCGGTGCCAAGTGGTTACGTCAAGAGCTATCAAACAAAATAAAGGAGAGAAGAGATGGACAACCACTTCAACGGAACACGGGCTGACGACTTGCAGATCAGCGGCAACCATTACAAAGAGATGGCAGTACAGCCGTGGGAACTGATGGAGTCAGTGCTGACGCATGAAGAATTCGTTGGATACCTCAAGGGCAACGTTATCAAGTACGCACTGCGTGCTGGCCGCAAGGATGGTAGCGATGACTTGGGCAAGTGCAGACACTACATGATGAAACTGGCGGAGGTACAAGATGGCGTTAACACCGGAAGCGAAAGTTAAAAAGAAGGTCAAGGAGATACTTGACCAGATGGGGGTGTATCACTTCTCACCTATGCAAAACGGCATGGGCAGGGCTGGCATACCTGACATCATCGGCTGCCTTGAGGGGCAGTTCCTTGGTATTGAATGCAAGGCAGGAAAGGGGACAACAACAGCTTTGCAAGAACGTGAGTTGACCAGAATACAAAACGCTGGGGGCTACGCCCTTGTCGTGAACGAAGAAAACATTAACCAACTGTGGGAGATTAAAGAATGGCTGACGAACAAACAATAGAAGCGCGGCTGGCGCTGATGGACGACGACGAGAAGCAACACTTCAAGATGGTGGTGCTGGCGCTAATCTCATGCTATGGCCCCGATGCAAACAAAGCTGTGCTGATGATTAAGATTGGAGAAGAACTGTCAGGACTTACAACGCTGAACTGTGATGAGATGGAGGCCTCAGATATGCTGATGGAAGTCAACAGTTTTTTCGGATTCTTAAACACTATGGACGCTCCCCCCAAGGAGGCATTTAATTGACTAAACCATTTGACCGCATCATCACCATTGACTTTGAAACTCGGTGGGACAGCAAAGACTACACACTATCAAAGATGACAACAGAGGAGTACATACGTGATAAAAGATTCATATCTTTCGGTGCTTGTGTCCATGAGTTCGGAAGCACAGAGGACACTAGATGGGTTAGAGGAGCAGACCTACCTGAATACTTTTCTGGAGTCGATTGGGGACGAACCGCAGTGCTTGCGCACAACGCACAGTTCGATGTATCCATTATGGAGTGGGTATATAACGCCAGACCAGCCTTCATCTTTGACACACTATCAATGGCACGCGCTTTACGCGGCGTGGAAGTTGGTAATTCCCTTGCGAAGCTGGCGTCCGACTTTGGTCTCCCCGCCAAAGGACAAGCTGTTCACTCCACTAATGGACTGGCTGTTATTACAGAAGATATTGAAGCAGCGCTTGCGGATTACTGTGCGCATGATGTATACCTGTGTGAAGAAATCTTCAAGCGCTTCAGTGAAGGCTACCCTACGTCGGAACTACGGCTCATCGACATGACGCTCAAGATGTACACACGACCACAGCTTGAGCTTGACCAACAGATGCTTATCAAAGCACTCACAGAAGAAGGAGAACTGCGTGAAGGACTACTACAAAGGCTTGGCATACAAGAGAGTGAGCTTGCGTCGAACCCTAAGTTTGCTGACATACTTCAAAGCCTCGGGGTTACTCCCCCGACTAAGGTCAGTAAAACTACCGGCAAAGAAACACTTGCACTGGCAAAGAATGATGCCCTTTTCCAAGCGTTACTTAACGGTGAACGTGAGGACGTTGCCCTCCTTTGTGAGGCACGCCTTAAAGTTAAATCAACAACCGAACGTACGCGTGCTCAAAGGTTCCTTGACATCAGTCAGCGCGGAAAACTACCAGTTCCGCTATCGTATTACGGCGCTCTCTCGGGTCGTTGGACAGCGGCAAAGGGCAGCGCAATCAACATGCAAAACCTCAAGCGCGGAAGTTTCTTACGCAAAGCAATTATGGCTCCCGAGGGCTACCAACTTGTCGTCGGTGATCTCTCACAGATTGAGCCGCGAGTTCTCGCGTGGCTTTCGGATTACCATGAGATGCTTGACATCTTCAGGTCAGGTGGTGACCCTTACGCGGCGTTCGGAGCGCAGATGTTTAACATACCCGGACTTAGTAAAGAGTCGCATCCCGATCTGCGGCAGTCTGCGAAAAGTGCACTCTTGGGCTGCGGGTATGGACTCGGGTGGGCATCGTTCGCGGCCCAGCTTCTTGTGGGGTTCCTTGGTGCGCCCCCTGTACGATATGAGAAAACCTTTGCGAAGACGCTCGGGGTCGATCAGGAGTACGCGCAGCGGTTCATTGACTGGGAGGACAACGTAACCAAGATGCTGGAGATTCCCCACACCTGCACCGACCAAGAGCTACTGACGCACTGCCTTGCCGCCAAGAAGATCATTGACATCTACCGCGCCACTGCCCACCCCGTTGCTACCTTCTGGGACATGTGCTCACAGCTTATCGAGGACAGTTTGTTTGGGGGTAGGGTATACCAGCATAAGTGTTTGACATTCAGCAAAGAGCGTATAGAATTGCCAAACGGGATGAGCTTGCTCTACCCCAATCTCAGACGCACGAAAGATGACAAAGGTAGGAGCCAGTGGGTATACGGGCCAAATGCTACCAAGCTGTATGCAGGGAAGGTTACCAATAACGTTACGCAGGCCGTAGCGCGTATTGTCATGACCGATGGAATGTTGAGGGTGACGAAGAAGTACCCCGTGGTTGGCACAGTACACGATGAACAGATTGTGTTGGTGCCTGATGAGGAAGTCGCTGACGCTAAGACTTGGGTCTTGGAGCAGATGACGTTGGAGCCGAAGTACATGCCGGGGATACCTCTGGCCGCTGACGGTGGTGCACACCGTAGATATGGAGAAGCAAAACAATGACAGAGTTAACACTGCCAAAGAAAATAAGAATTGGGGAGAAGTGGTACTCAGTCGAGGTTGTCGAGGCTATGCAAGACAAACTTGACATGGGGCGTGTGATGTATCTTGAACAGAAGATCAAATTGGGCTTACGCAACGGCACGACTGGGCGCAAGTTCAACCTTGATGATGTACGAGAAACATTCTGGCACGAACTGGTACACGCTATCCTACGGGACATGGAAGAACACAAGCTCAACAAGCGTGAGGAGTTTGTTGAAGGGTTTGCCAAACGATTAAACATTGCAATCAACTCAGCGAGGTTTTAATGAAACAAGTAACGTGGAGCCACAGTGCCCTGAAAGATTTTGAAGGATGCCCCCGCCGGTATCACGAAGTCAAAGTTCTTAACAACTATGCTTTTCAGGAAACTGAGGCTACATATTACGGAAAAGAGTTTCACATTGCCGCTGAAGTTTATATACGGGATGGCGTACCGCTACCACCACAATTTTCTTACGCACAAGAAGTTCTGGATGCGTTGCTGGCCAAGCCGGGCAGGAAGCTGTGCGAGTACGAGATGGGTATCACGCCTGACCTCCAGCCGTGTAGTTTCAACGACAAGGGCAGATGGGTACGAGGCATCGCTGACTTACTAATAATCGATGATGAGAACCTGACCGCCACTGTCGTGGACTACAAAACAGGCAACAACCGCTACCCAGATATTGACCAGCTAAAGCTGATGTCGATGATGGTGTTCAAACACTTCCCGCACATACGCCGAGTCAAGTCAGCATTGCTGTTCGTGGTCAAGAATGATATGGTTAAGCACAGCATGGCGCTCGACAATGCCGATGCTGAGTGGTGGAAGTATCGTGAGCGTGTAGCTAAATTAGAGCAGTGCCATAACACAGGTGTGTGGAACCCAAAGTCCTCCGCGTTGTGCCCGTGGTGTCCAGTTAAATCGTGTGAATACAACCCGAAACATTAGGAGTGGGTCATGGCAAGAAACTATGCAAAAGAGTACGAGAACTATCAAGGCAAGCCTGAGCAAATCAAGAAGACAGGCGAGCGCGTCAAAGCAAGGCGCATGATGGTCAAGGCAGGCAAGGCAACAAAGGGGGACGGCAAAGACGTGGATCACGTCAAGCCCATCCGTAGCGGAGGGACAACTACTATAAACAATCTTCGCATGCGCAGTCGCAGTTCAAACCGAAGCGACAACAAATAAAACAACGGAGAAGCAATGGAAATCCTTGAAGACAAGGCACTAGTATTCAGAACCAGAAACCCAGATAAGTACAGCATCATCCCAAAGCACAAAGTCATGGAACGCGATGACGGTGGGTTTGATGTTGCTGTCTACTGGGGACTCGATGAATGTAGGGTGCTACGCAACCTCGGGGTGAAGGACGTTCCCTCACCTATCACACGCAAATACAAATGGCCGGGCAGGTATAAGCCCATGCAACATCAGATTGAGACGGCAGCGTTTCTGACGATGCACCGCAAAGCGTTTGTGTTCTCCGAACCCGGCACTGGCAAGACACTTGCCGCGCTGTGGGCGGCTGACTACTTGATGCAGATCAAGCATGTACGCAGAGTTTTAATTCTGTGCCCACTATCCATCATGCAATCTGCATGGTTGGCTGACCTGAGTAACAGCATCATCCATCGCTCTGCCATCGTTGCGCACCACACCCAAGCTAGTCGGCGTATAGAGATGATTCAACAAGACTACGAGTTCGTTATCGCTAACTACGAAGGACTGAACTTGATAGCCGATGAGATCAACGCTGATGGTCGCTTTGATCTGGTGATTGTGGATGAGGCCAACGCATACAAGACAGTGACGACTAAACGTTGGAAGTCATTGAAGGCGATCATCAAACCCAACACACACGTATGGATGATGACTGGTACTCCAGCATCGCAGTCACCAGCAGATGCGTATGGCTTGGCCAAGATCGTGAACCCCGAAGGCGTACCAAACTTCTACACATCATGGCGCGACAAAGTGATGAACAAAATCACGCTGTACAAATGGGCACCAAAACATAACGCCGCCGAGTTGGTACACGAGGCACTGCAACCCGCAATCAGATTTACCAAAGCGCAATGCCTTGACTTGCCACCAGTGCTGACCACAACACGCGAAGTACCACTGACACCACAGCAAGCCAAGTACTACAACCTACTGAAAGATCGCATGCTGGTGCAAGCCGCAGGCGAGACGATCAGCGCAGTCAATGCTGCCGCTGGTGTATCCAAGTTGTTGCAAATCAGTTGCGGCGCTGTCTACACAGATGACAAGGAGGTTATTGAGTTCGATGCCGCCCCACGCTTGGGTGTGCTGGAAGAGATACTGGATGAGACAGACCGCAAGGTCATCATCTTTGCGTTGTTCCGTTCAAGCATCGACAGCATCCAGACACATCTGACAAAGAAGAACATTCCCAACGAGTGCATACACGGTGGAGTCACACCAAACAAACGTGCCGACATCATCCACAGATTTCAGCACGACAAAGAACCAAGGGTGTTGGTAATGCAGCCACAAGCTACGGCACACGGGATTACCCTGACTGCCGCTGACACCGTGGTATTTTTTGGGCCATTGATGAGCGTGGAGCAGTACATCCAGTGCATTGCACGGGCTGACCGCAAGGGACAGAACTCAGACAAAGTTACTGTTATCCACATCCAAGGCTCACCGATTGAAAAGAAAATGTTCAAAGCATTGGAGGCTAAGGTAAGTGATAACTCACTTCTTACCCAGATGTTTGAGATAGAAATAAATTCTTGAAAGGAGTTGCAAACTTAAATTTATTGTGTACACTGTCCAACCTTAGACAAACAAAACAGGAGAAGTAAATGGACGAACAACAAGTCCCGTTCGATAAATTGGTGAAGGTCTATCGCAAAATCAAAGCGGAGATCGACACACTGACACAAGAGTACGACACCAAGGTGGAGTTACTTAAAGCGCAACAAGATGAAATCAAGTTCGCTATCAAAGACCAGATGAAGGCACTTGGTGTCTCATCTGTCAAAAGTCCTTTTGGGACTGTATCCATGCGTACCTCGACTACGTACACAACAAACGACTGGTCATCGTTCAAGGACTTTGTTCTTGAGCATGGCGCTGTTGACTTGCTGTTCAAACGTATTGCGCAGGCAAACATGGCACAGTTTCTAGAAGAAAACCCGGGGGTTGTACCTCCGGGGCTGAACTCGACAACGGAATACACCGTAGTCGTATCCAAACCAACCAAGTGAGTTTTATATGTCAAACATAACGCTTTTTTCCCCCGCAAACGTACCTGCATTCGCTCGTAACAACGAACTGTCCGACACAGCCAAAGCCCTCACAGGCGGCAGTGTTTCCAACACCAAGCGCATCTCTATCAAAGGCGGCGTGTTCCGTCTGGTAGCTGGTGGCAAGGAAGTCGCCGCGATTGATGATCGCCATTTGGAAGTCATCATTGTGAAAGCTGCCCCCAAGGTCAGCCGCATCTTCTACGCTGCCCAGTACGATGCCGACAACATCACTGGCCCTGACTGCTGGAGCAATGACGGTGAGCGTCCTGACGCTTCTGCTCAGAACAAGCAAGCTGAAACCTGCATGAGTTGCCCGAAGAACATCGCGGGTTCTGGTCAGAACAACAGCCGTGCTTGCCGCTACCAACAGCGTCTTGCTGTGGTGTTGGCCAATAACCCATCAGGGGATGTGATGCAGTTGACTTTGCCAGCCACTTCGGTGTTTGGTAAAGAAGAAGGTGACAAGCGTCCGTTACAAGCCTATGCACGCTACTTGGCGGTGCAGAACCCTCCTGTTAATCCTGAGCAGATCGTCACCGAGATGCGCTTCGATACTAAGGCCGAGTCCCCCAAGCTGCATTTCAAACCCGTACGCTGGTTGACTGACGACGAGTACGAGATCATCAAGGAGCAAGCTGAGAGTGCTGACGCACAACGTGCCGTGGTCATGACTGTGGCTCAGAGCGATGGTGTCAAGCCCAACGCTCCGAAGATGGTAATGGCTGGCGCACGCCCTATGGGTGAGTTGACCAAGGAAGAAGACGCTCCCGCGTATGAGCCAATTGCCGCTAAAGCCAAAGCGAAAGCCAAGGCTGAACCCGTTGCCGATACTGAGGACGAACCTGAAGTTCGCAAAGAAGTTTCCAAGGGTTCTGCCGTGCCTGCCAAGAAGGGCAAGCTGGCTGATCTGGTGTCCGATTGGGACGATGAATAACTAGGAGTTTCGCTAGGCCGCAGTCGGCGGTCGCATTGCGTTGGGCGGGAGTAGTCCCTCTCGTTATACAAATACACACACCCCAACGACTGCGTTTCCCGATCTGCGTGTCCTAGCGCTCAAACAACATGGCCTACTCACAAAAAACAATTGACGCAATCATGCGTGCCCAAAAGACTAAAGGCAATCAGCTTGGGCGCTGGGCAGTGCATCTCAACTTTTCAGTTGTGCGTATTGCCAAAGCACTGGGCGTGTCACGCCAGACTGTTTACAACTGGTTTGAAGGTGGTGAAATTTTTGTTGCCTACGAACATCGAGTTGAAACAATGCTTACTTTTTTAAAGAATTCCAAAACAGCAGATGAAGCATGGAGAAAAATATGTCAGCACTACAACCTCGCACTTTAAGTAACTCAGAGTTTATTAAGTACTTTGCAATGTATATGAATGACACACCAATGGGCGCACCATTGACGTGGCAGATGGAGTTGTTACGCCGCTTTGCAGCAGTCGCAACAGAACACGCATATCCTATACACGACGACACACAGCTCGACCTGTTCAAATAAACCCGAAGGACTCTCATGACCCCGCTTGAATTTCTAGCGGTTGTTTTGCCGTCCCCGGATAACGGGTTGTACTGTGCGGCAGAGCTAACTACAAAAAAGAAGGAGCACAATTTTGTTGAACATCTGGAGGAACTCCCTGCCACCATAACCAAATGGGGTGACAACAAAGACATCTACTTTGCGCTGTCTACATTCCAAAACAAAGGCAAGCGCACAGCAGAGAACGCAAGGTTCATTCGGTCGCTGTTCATTGACATGGATGGCTACGACACCAAAAAGGCAGCGGCCATGTCGCTCAATGAGTTCATGGTCAAGACTGGTCTGGACTTACTTGGCACACCATACATCGTGGACTCAGGCGGTGGTTTGCACTGTTACTGGCCGTTTACGAATGTCATAGCCGTTGAAGAATGGAAGCCTGTTGCTGAGAACTTAAAGCGCCTGTGCAAACAAGAAGGCTTGAGCATCGACATGACGGTGACCGCCGACTCTGCCCGAGTACTGCGTTTCCCCGGCACGTACAACAACAAGGCCAAGTACGCTAAACCGCGCCCAGTGCGCATACTAGCCGAGGGCGATACGTTTGATTTTGAAGACTTGGCCAACCACATTGAGAGCCAACTCAGATCATTACCCGCATTACCACGTCATCAACCCACGCTGGCTCTGCCCGGCCAACGCCCTGACGCAACGCATACGCCCACCACAGTTAAGTTGTTTGAGAACAGCATCACGCTATTCAAGAACATTTACAAGAAGACAAAGAACGGCGGGGGCTGTGAACAGCTTCGGCACTACGTTGAGAACGCAACCGAAGATGGTATGGAACCGCAGTGGCGTGGGTGGTTGAGCATTGCACAGAAGTGCAACGATGGCGAGAAGGCGGCGATCTGGTTGTCTGACCTGCACCCATACCCACATGATCGTATGAACCAGAAGCTGGCTGAGATCAAAGGGCCATACCCGTGCATTAAGTTTGACTCAGAGAATCCGGGCGTTTGTGACGGGTGTCAGTATCGCGGCAAGATTACAAACCCGCTGGCACTTGGACGTGAGACCGCCGTGGTCACCACCGAAACTACGCTGGAGTTACCAGCAAGGGAAGGTGAAGTAACAAAAAAAGTAGTCCGCCCTGAACCACCCAAGGGTTATGCGTACGGTGTTCGGGGCGGCGTATTTATGGAGAAGGAAGATACAGACGCTAACGGTCAAGTAACCAAGCGGCAGATCATGCTGTTGCCTTATGACGTGTTCCCTGTGGACATCTTGAGTCATAATGGTGAACATCTTGTGCATATGCTCGCGGTGCGTGACTACAAAGTACAAGCGGTGTCGTTCCCGCAGAAAGCCATTGTCAGCAAGGACGAGACAGTTAAGGCGCTGGCACAACAAAACGTCATGGCCGCATTCGGCTCTGGCAACGACAAAAACTTATATGACTATGTGAGGGCATGTGTGGAAAAAATGAGCAGCGAAAAGAAACCAATCGAAGTACCAGACCACTGCGGCTGGCAACCAAACGACACCTTTGTGTGGGGCGGCAAGATTTACTCTCCGAATAAAGAGTCCATCGAAGTGCCGATGCCCGGGCTTGAGAACATCACAATGAACTCCAAGCCTGCCGGAACACTGGAGAACTGGCGCAGGTTCATTGACCTGCTGGTGCGCAGGAAACTGTGGGATCACTTAGCCATCATCCTTGTGGGCGCCGGCTCACCGCTGATGCGTTTCACAAAGCTACACGGCCTGACTGTTCACTGTGCCTCGACCGACTCAGGTACTGGCAAGTCACTGGCGCTGGAAGGTGCGGCATCTATATGGGGCCACCCTACCCACTACCGTACAGGCGCAGGCACTTCTCCTGTTGCGATGCAACAAAGGCTTGGTCTCTTGCACAGCAACCCACTTATCACGGACGAGATCACCAGCAAGAACCGAGATGAGTTTGAGTGGTTCCCTGCGTTCTTGCTTAGTATGACCGAGGGGCGCGGCAAAGAGCGCATGGAGTCTGGAGCCAACAAAGAACGCTTGAACCTGTCTACATGGGCAGCGATGGCGATCATGTCATCAAACACCCACGCCGTGGACTACCTGACAGGCACACGCAAGCACGCTTCTGAGGGAGAGCTTCGCCGCTTGATCGAGTACATCATGGACGAGAAGCTGGAGTGGAGTGCAGACGAGATCGAGATTATCAAGTCTTTAAGTAGCAACTATGCCGTGGCTGGTGTTGTCCTAGCGCAGTACATGGTTGACAACATTGAGATGGTTGATACGCTAGTGCTTCAGACTGTGCGCCAGATGTACACCGAGTACAAGGCTCCTAACGATGAGCGATTCTGGATGGCAGGTGTTGGCTGTGCCATAGCCGCCGGTATATTGATGAACAGCGAACACGCAGGCATTGCCGAGTTCCCCTTGGTGGAGATCATCGAGAGTTTCCGCAAGCGTATCAACCACCAACGCGGTAGTATCAAAGGCAGTTACCGCACAGCAGAGGACGTGCTCAACGCGTTTGTGCAGGAGTACCAAGGCAAGTTTGTGGTTGTGCGCTACGGCGAGAAGGCTGGCCCACTGGCGCATTTGGGGGATGGCTCGATGGTAGACAAGAACACCACACGCGCAGAAGTTATGGGGCGGGTCGAGCACGGCGTAACCGCAGGGCATGTGGACTTTTTCATTGAAGAGCGTATGCTCAAGTCATTCTGTTCCAACATGAGCTTTGGTTATGCCAACTTCAAGCGGTATCTTGAAGCGCAGTTTACGGTGTCGTATGTAGCTAAGAAAGATATGATGGCTAAGACCAGCGCACCACCCATGCGTGTGTCCGCCATGAAGATCAGCCGCGCTGTGACGGAAGTCGATGAAACGCTTATCAATCAAATATCCTTGGCAAAAGACTGAGCCGGGGCAGGGGTTCTTTATTCCCTGCCTCGACACCGCTGCCGTCCGCACCGAAGGCTTAAACCAAGCCCTGAAGTTCAGGGTGTTTAATGCTAAGGCTACCCCTTGTATTCGGGGTGGCCTTATTGGGGTGCTGTTTTATCGAGCACCCCCCGCATAGTATCTGCAATCTTTATCCGTATCTTTTGCAGTCGGTCAAGCGTAGCTCGCTTCTCGTCTGGCGACATGTTGGACGCTTTAACGGCATTCATAGCTTGCGTTATTTTTGTCAGTTGTGTTCTGGCATTTCCCGCAACAGACGCAGAAGCTATCTCATTCACGTTCTCTTGTAAGAACGCTCTGGCTTCGGCTGTCTCACCTTTCTTAATCATGTCGTCGTATGTACGCTTGACTTCCATGATGTGTTCCATGCGGTCGTAGGTTGCGTTGATAATGCCGCCAGCATCGTTGGGCTGGAACATGGAGCCGATCACAGGTGTGTCGGACAGACGCTTGGTGGCTTCTTGTGGCCCCAGTTTCTCAGGCATTGCAAAGCTCACCGCTTGAGCTGCTGCCAAGCCCATCGTGCCTGTGTACCCACGGATCAGGTTGTCAATCTTGATTGGGGAATAGCCAGCCATTGCACCAAGTTCTTTGGCCAACTCAGATGTGTTGTCGCGGAAACGTTGTTGTGGCAGTAGTTTTTGTTCGCGTTGTGTTTCAAGCTCACGCTGGCCAAAGAACGAGTAATTTGTAGCGTTTTCAATCATGGGTTTAACCAGCGCAGGCATCAGCATGGATGAACCGCCGGGTATTGTTTGAATGGCAATATGTTTAAACGCTTCCATTGCTTCTTCGCCGCCGTGCTTGGATACCATAGTGTTGACAATTGCTTCTGGAATACCTTTGAGAATATAACCAATTTCAAACGGCACAGGGAATCTAATAGGCTCGTCCAATCCGGGGATGCGGATAAAGAAGTTGCCATACTTTTCATCAGGGCGTGCGTTCTTGTACGCGTCGTCGTCCTGCATCATCAGGGCGTAGGCAACGGCTGTTGCCATAACCAAAGAACCCCGGCGCAATAATTTGCCTTGAATATCCAGACGTTGACTCATTGGTAGTTGGCCGCTAGCTGCTCTCCACAACACATCCAAGCTCTGCAACTGAGAATTAAAGAACGGAATCATCGTAGCCGCTAAGTGCATGGAAGGAGACAACCCGCGCTTGTTAAAGTTCATAGACTCCAGCGCCATGACAGTGGCTTCCATCTGCGACAAACCTTGGCGAATGTATGAGTCATACTGTGCCCGACGGGTCGCCGCATCTGCCTCCATTGCAATAGCTTCGGCCTTGGCCACAAACTGGGACAGCCCCATGCGCCCACCCATCAAGTCCTTGAGGATGCGAGACAAGTCCTCGTTTGTGCCTGTATAGACTTGGCCACCGGTAATAGCGCGTGCTTCCAGTTTTTGTTTGGTTGCACTGTTACCCAAAGCCCTAAGCGCACCCAAAGGGCCAGCAAAGTCAGCGCCAGCCAATAACGGGGCAGCAACAGAGTCACGTAATATTTGCTTGACTGGGTACAGAGGATTCAACATAACACCCTTGCGTACAACGCCAGAGGCAAAACCCATTACCTTTACCAGCGCATTAGTGCTGACCGGGATACCTTCCATGCCCTTGACCAGTAAGTCAGCGGGGATACCCACGGCATCAGTATCAACACGAACAAACTTTTCCTCGCCCTTGTCTTTAAACCTGACAACATTTGGCGCTGCTGTATCTTTACCCAAGAAGTGCGCTAAATCCAAGCCAACCAATTCAAACATAGCGTTTTTTGCAGCCAAGTTACGCAAGCCCACATCCATAATCATGGAGGTGTTTTGAACAGAGCTTGTAGCAAAGTCAAGAATCTTGTCTTCGCCGCCAATCAACTCACGCAACTGAGGCTGGTCTGCAAGGTTACCAATACGGTACACACCTTCTTTGCCGATCACCAACTCGGCATTGCCGTTTTGCTCGCGGTAGTAGGGTATGTAATCGTTAGTAGCGGCAAGCTCATCGGCCACGCTGGGTGGCAGCACGCCTGTGTCTTTCAGGAAGTGCATCAAGTCTTTGTTGTACTTGTTGTATTCAGTACGCGCTTCTTCAAACACATCACGCAACTTGTCGTTGCTTTCAATGTTACGCACAGATTGTTTAATTAAATTTGCATCGACACTAAAATTAAGTTTGTCGTAACCTACACGATCAGCACGTTTGCCAAGCAAATACAGCGTAAACAACTGGTTAGCAGCTTCGCCGTTCATGCCCGGGGCTTTGGCCAGTGTGCGTACCACGTTGGCCAAGTTAGCGCCGCCCACGCTTTCAACAATGTATTCAGTGCGACCATCAGGGCGCTTATATGCGACACGTTGTGGAACGCCGTTGCCAACTGCTTGCTGAACGTAGGACATGCGCTGGTCAGAAGCCAACAGGTAGTGCATCATCTGCATACCCTTCAACGGCTCCAGCATATCCTTGGCCACTTGGTGCAGCGGTGCTAGTCTGTCCAAGTACTGTGTACGGAATCCCAAACCAAGGTTTGCTTTGATTTGTTGACCAACAGTTTTAGGCTTGGCAATTACTTGGCTGGCCACGTTCAGTTCGTCTTCAAATCCTTTGGCTTGCGCACGAGCATAGCGCGGTTCTTCAGCATCGCGCTCAACCATTTCTTCAATTGGCGGTTTGTCAGCAACATGGTTGGGAGCGTAGATAACAAACCTGCCTTCTGCATCGTCCAAAGGCACATACTTGGTGTCAGGCAGTTTGAGATACAGTTTTTGGTCATGTGGGGATTCAACATCTTTAACAACAGTAGCATTTTTAATTGTTATGTGAGAATCACGCGTAATACCAGAAACAAGATCAACAATTGCATTTGGGGCAAGCGTTATAGTTGAGTTGTCAACACCTTCACCAAAAGCTTTTATAAATTGAAGGTGCGTAACTTTTGGTAAACGTACATCAAGTTTGTAAAAATCACTTCCATGAACACTTAAGGCTTCAACATTTTTTAAGTTTGGTAGTTCAACTGTTTCTGCAACGCCAGAAAAACTTACTGATTTTGCAGTTTTAACTTCATCCAATTTAGGGGTGTATTCTGTGCCGTTTAATTTTATGGCACTAACACCGTTCTCATCAACAGTAAGCCTTGCCCCAATAAAATGGCCATCTGCATATGCGTCTTCAATAACTTTTGTAATTTTGTTTTCAAAAAACTTTTTAACTTCTTCTGTAGGACTTCCACGAAGCCCTCCGTAACCGTCAATAAGATTAAAGTCCAACAAAGCGGCAACATTCACTTTGTTAAAACGCACAATGCCGCTGTTAATTAAATCTTCTGGCGTAAATTCAGCATTGCCTTTAGCAATCTCAACGGCTTTTTGTTTAATTTTAAATTGAGACAAGTATTTGTCGGAATCTGTAAAATTGTTTTTTGTTAAAAAAGTTTCTGCAATTTCTTGTTGTTCTTTGTTCAACGCTTGGTCTTGGGTATTTCCGCGTACTTCTTTAATTTCATTTTTACCAGCCATACGCACGGCAACTTCTGGACGACCTTGTTTATAGTAGACGTAGAAATCTCCACCAGCAATATGGTCACGGGCGTAATTCTCATCTCTGCCAGTACACCAAGACGTACCTGCACACGCTTTGTTAAGTTCAACAGCCGCTTTTTCAAAATCCGTATTTTTTACACGTCTGTCAGGTAGCAGCCCATCAGCAATAAGCATTTCAACTAATTCATCGGGGTCTGCAGTGTCATAACCGGTTTGTCCCCATGCTTCGTTAATTTCTTCATCCGTGTAAAGCGCCGTTAAACTTTGTGCTGTTTCTCCGCGTTCAGTTTGATTAAATTTTTGCCAACCTTCTTTGTGGGAGTTTTCTTTTATGGCGCGGTCAGCACTGGCTTGCATGCCGTCAAGGAATGCTTCTTTTAAATTCTTACCAGCACGCAGCTCCCGAATAACTGCATCAGCAGCATCGAGACTGACAACAGCAACACCATTGCGGTTATTGTTTGCAATAGACGCTACTTTTAAACGCCCCGACTTATCTGAAACAACTGCAAACTTAGAAGCAGCTTTGGCCACCAAAGCATTTTCTGCCAAGGTATATGAAGGGTTGCTTGACAACAAATCTACAAGACCTATTAAATCTTGTTCGCGTTTGTCCCTAATAGCCCGAGCTTCTCTGTCACGAAGAAAACCGTCACTTTGCGCCTTCAAAGACGCAAACGTTTGCGCATCTGCTTCAACATAGTGAAGTGGGTTATTTTCATCGTACTGTTTGCCGTCTGACATTCTAGTATCTGATAAATAATCCAACGAACCCACTTTTGTTTCAAGGACATCTATTTCGAGTTGTTGTTTTTCAAGCTGTTTTGTTATTTCTTTGAAATGTTCAGAGTCTTCGTCATAAGGTTCACCGTCACGATATGCGGCTTCGTCTTTTGCAAGCTGGTTTCTAAGTTCTTTAATTTTATCAATTGCCGTTTCTTGTTCTTTAGTAAGCACCGCATTTTTACGCATCAAGTCGCGCAACGTATATGGCGCAGCAACGTAGTTTTTAGTGTTGCGCAGCATGTCCAACAAATAGTCTTTTGCAATACGCTCAACATCTTCAGGCGTGCGGTCTTTTACTTTGATGTCTTGACCAAACTGATCGGCAAACTGTTTCATGGAGTTACTACCGTCGTGCAATGCGGCAATGTCTTTCTGTGACAAGCGCCTATTTACTGCACGTTCTTTCACGTCCAACTTAACGTTAGACGGAACCATCAGCGCATCCACTGACTGGAGCGCCGCGCCCAGCATAGTTTCTGGATGGTCAATACCCAACAAACGCAAGACAATGCTCTTGAACCCCGCCCAAGCATTTGACAACTTCCACTTCTTTTCACGCAACTGCTCTTGCAAATTACGGTTGGACAGGACTTCAGCCGCAAACTCAGACAGGCTTTCTTTGGCGCTAACGCTGGTAATGCGTGAATCGTTCTGGATAGCCTTGTGCAATGCCATGAGTTCGCGTTTGGCAATCAACTGCGTGCGGGTGAGCTTGCTCTCATCCATCTGAAGCACGCGCTCAGTAGCGGCGTGAGTGCCTTCGTGCAGCAAAATTTCTTGTGTCAGACCACCATTGCGGTTCAAAATAATTTGTTTGTTGGTAGCAGAACCAAGAACTTCTTTGCCGTCCCGATCAACTACCTTGTCTTGAATGCGGATATTTGTGCCAGCCAACATCTCGGCCAAACGTTGTGCAACAGCGCGGTTAACTTTGCTGGCGCTAACGTCGTTGGCAATGTCAGCGTAAGCTGCAACAGCATCATTGTTTTCAATAGACCGGCGTTGTGTGGCGGTCAGGTCAGGGCTTTCAACTTCCACGCCACGGGCAAAACGTTCAGATGCTTTTTCACTTGCTTTAGATTGGCTTAATGCTTGTTTCTGAGCTTCTTTGTTTGCCAGTGTTTCCGCAGTTTTTTCAACGCTGACAACTTTTCTTTGCGTAGCTTGAGTGCTTTTAAGCTTTTCTTTAAGTAGTGCTTCCTTACTTTGTAAGTCTTTAAACGTGTCAGTTAAACGCCCAGACACTTTATGCTTGTTGTTGTCCTTGAGGTATGCAATACGGCGCTGGAGTTCAGCCAACTCAGTTTTTTGTTTAACAAGTCGGTCAGTTACTTTTTCTGCAACTTCAGCTATCCGCGCAGTTTTGTATGGTTGAATAACTTTTGAACCGCGAACTTCTTTGAGTAAAGCGGTTTGTTCTATTGGAACCAACTTGGGTGCGGCTTCGCCTTTACGTTTTCTGCTTTTGGCTGCGGCAGCGGCATCTTCGGCTGCAGCGCGGTCAGCGGCTGCAAGTCGATGTAAAAGTTCTTCTTCCGGAGTTAACAGTTCCTTAACGTTCAAAGGCGCATCCCGATACACAGAAGCCAACCGTGCTTCGGCATCAGCAATTTTTGTTTCTATTTCTTCAATGCGATCTGTATCGTTCTTTTTCTCAGCTTTGCTTAGTTCTTCGTTAAGGCTACCAATTTCACTGCGGATTTTGTGCATGTTTTCACGCATGCGCATTGTGTCTTTTTCAGCACGGACACCGGGCAAACCCATACCTTCACGGCCACGTTGTGCCGCCGTTTCGTATTCAGCTCTTGGCGTTGCTTTCAATTCTTCGGGCGTTGTTTCCGCTTTAACTTTTTCTTCTCGTGCAACCCGCTCTTGTGCAACCTGACGTTTAAGCGCGTTGTATTTCTCCGTTAAACGCTCAACTTGTTGAGTAGCTTTGTCTGCGGCGCGTTCAATTGAACCACGCATAACCGCACCTTTTTGGTATTTAACCATCAAGTTATCAAGTGCATTGCGTGCGTTATCAATAAGCCCCGCAGCGTTTTTAACTGCGTCATTCAGTGTTTTTATTTCAGCATTAAATGCTTCTGGAGATTGAAGTGCCTTAACTATTTCGTTAAATTCTTCAGCATCTTTTTTAGAAATGCCGGGAGTTGTTTTAGCTTCTTCCGTTAACTGCAACAAAGAAGCACGTTCTTCTGCGTTAAGTCCTTTGATGGCTCGTTGAATACTACGCAAATACTCAAGGCGCGGGGGTATGGCTTGCAAAGCAGATTCAAGCTCAACAATTTTGCGAACAGCAGGTGCATACCATGTAGGTTCTTGTAGAGTTTCTGCGGCAGACTTTGTAAGCGTTTCTTTCTTTGCCAACGCATTGTTGAGCGCCGTAGTAGCGGATTGCAATTCCTTTTGTAAGGAAGGAATGTATTTTTTAATAAGTTCAAGCGCGGCAGTGTTCTCTTCTTTTTGTTTGGTCAGTACGTCCCGCATTCCTTGGATGTCTTTAGAGTCCAACATCTTTTGAAAGTTTTGCGGTGTGGCACGTACCACTTGAACACCAGCTTCAGGGAACAACTCTTTTTGTGGTTGAGCTTCGTACTTTTTCTCACCACGGACAACAGCGGCTGTATCTTCTGCGGATAACGGCGGAGCCGCACTGCGCCCCGATACTGCTCGACCCAACATCATTTCATTCAAATCACGTACAGCAAATGGGTTGGGTAAGTTGCCCTCCATAACTTGCTGAGCTTGCTCACGGGCAAGAGAAATAAATTCGGGGTCAGTTGAAGTTTCTAAGTGGTCACGCAATCGGTGCAGCAACTCAACAGTAGCAGGGTCAGTCTTTTCAGAAGCGCCGTTTGTTTTTTCTTTTTCAAACAGTTTGGCAATGTCGTCCATGCTGCCAACGCGTGTGGGAGCTTTTTCTCCAGAAACTGGCACGCCACGAATACGGCGTTCCACAGAACGCAGGACTGTTTCAATAAATTTAAGTGCCGCAGCTTTGTCGTCTGTTGGGATGCGGGGAGTTCCTTTGAGTTTTAATTCTTTTGGTGCGGCAACTTGTGGGCCTTTTTCTTGCGGCACTTCAATAGTTTCACCTTTGTAACTGGTGTACTTTTGACCGGGTTTAGTTAACTTCTCTCTGTTTTCGGCTTGCTTTTCTGTATTAAACCGTTTGGCGGCATTGAGCAAATTCTCATTGGTAGCGTCGCGCACTTGCTGTTGCAAAACTTGAATGGCTTCAACAGGAGCGCCAAAAGTATTCCAACGTTTTTCTAATTCATTCAAAGCTTCTAATGAACGGGCGCGTGCTTCTGCACGTTCCCAATTTGCCATAGGCGGCAAGCCAAAAACCGCACGGCGAGCCTCAATCTCATTGGTATGCGCTTCAACAAACGCTTCCTTGGCATCACTGACACGCTTATCAAATACTCCGGGCAGGCTAAGCGTTGCGCTTCTGCGCGTCTGACTTGGGTTTAACGGATTGCGGGTATTAAGTGTTTTAACCAGCCCCAACATAATTGAACGTTGTGCATCTGCAAACTTATCAGCTTCAACTTGTTTAGCGCCTGATTCTGGCGTTATGTTGGGAAGCCCTGCGGATTTTTCACCTGTTGCAGTTTTCTCAATCGGTTCTTTTAAACTTTTGCGCTGGTCATCCAGTTCTGCCTGTAACCGTTTAGCTGTTAGCGTGTTACTTGTCATGCGAGCAATTGCCAACTGCAACTGCAAATCTTTTAATTTTCCACGGGTAGCGCCCAACCCTTCATACACTTGCCCCGGCACTATGCGGCCTTGGTCTGTTGGCAAGGTTTTCATTAACTGAGCAATCAACGGATCGTTCTCATCCGTCAAAGCAGGCTCTTCACCTTCAGGCAACGTTTCTTGTTTTACTTGGCGGAGTTCAGCTTTGTATTCTTCAGGAGTTAACTTAGCAATGCGGTTTTGCTCTGCTTGTTCTTTTGTGGCAACCCGTTCACGTTCAACACGTTCCCATTCTTTTGCTGGATAACCCGGCGCTTGTCTGGCTGCACTGAGCAAATCTTGGTTTGTTTGTGCGCCTTGCTGTTCTAACAAAGTTCGACCGCGCTCATAACCGGCTTGTTTAGCTTTTTCTGCTGCCGCAGCAGTTTCTCTATCTTGCTTTTCTAATTCAGTAAGCAGCGTGCTCTTTACGCTGTGGCCTTGTTTTACGGAAAGACCGGGTAAAGCCTGTTCAGACATGGCAATTTGCCGTGCCATACTGGGGTTAACCATAAGGTAAGAGACATACGTACCAATGTTTGGCGCAGCTTCTCTGTCTTTTGCAAGCGCCAGTTGCTGCCTTGTGTAATTTTCAACTTCGCCAGATACAAACGGTAGTTGGGTTTGGTAACCCAATGCTGCCAGTTCATCTTGGTCAACCGGTTTGACTTTGGGTTGTTTACCAATACCCTGCATCTGCTCCGCAGCAAATTCTTCTGGAGATAGCGCAGCAATGCGCTCACGTTCCGCTTGGTCAGCCTCACGCTGTGCCGCCAGTGTCTGATATTTCTTTAGATACTCTTGTTGTTCTTTGGCAAGTTGTTTGTCCATTGCCGCCTTCTTCTTGGGCGCAAGGGCTTCTTTTAGTATGGCGGCTTCTTCAGTACCCGCCGCTGTTTCTTCTGGCTGTTCACCACGCAAGGTAGGCTCGGGGACAGCAGCGGCTTCGGGGCCTTTTGGAGGGGGAGGTGGAGCGCCTCTGACCCTACGGCCTAAAGCCAAATCCATAAAACCTTGCACCATAGCGCCAACAGCGCCACCATAGGCCGCAGATTCACCAACTTGTGCTAACAGTTCTTGGTCTGGTTTATAAACGCCTTTGGCAATTAAATTTTGTGCAATTTGTTGAGCCGCTTCTTGAGCCGCCTCTTCACCACCAGCAACAAGGGCGCGTTTAACCAAAGCCACAGCACCCGCTTTAATAGGTTCAGCTACACGGCCAAGGATTCTGGCAGGAGTAAATAAATCAAAAGCGCCGGGGATATTGCCCAATAAGGTAGCTCTTGATATTTGTTCTGGGGTTGCACCTGCTTGTTCCGCGCCAATACGCGCTTCACCTGCACCCGCGCCTAAACTTAAAGCTCCTGCACCAGCTACGCCTAAAGGCCCTGCGGCCATCAAAGGTACAAGCGGTAAGAATGACCCCACCCCTTCGCCCAACTTACGCCCTATTGTGTCTTCGTAACCGGGCGTTGCTTCAAATGGTTTTCTAGCTGCCGTTGCATATTCTTGAATTGCACGTCGAGTGGCACGTTCTTGTTCTTCTGGCAACAGCGCAGATATACCTGTACCAGCAGTTTCTAATAATCCAACACCGCCGGGCACAACGCCTTTAAAAAACTCTTTGGCTTGCCCACCAATTGTTGGTTCTTTTTTTTCTTCTTTAGGCTTTTGTGGTTGAAAAGCTTCGGGGTATTCCCGTATAGCACGCGCCCATGTTTCTTCGGGCGTTTCGCCCTCCCTGATAGTTACCGATGTGCCGTCTGGTAATGGGAGACTTTGTGCCATAGCTTTACTTTTAAAAGTTGAGAAACCTTGACGGGACTTTGCGCCAAGATGTTTTGATTATGCCATTAACTGCGCGTTCCTGCACCTTCTTGCATTTGTGGAATAGCACCGCCTAAAACTTTGTTGCGTAAGGCGTTATACAACACAGGATCTGTTTCTTTGAGCACCACTCCGGCCTCTTTCAAGAAAGCCAGTGCCTCTTGTGCGCTTGCTTTTGGATCGGCTTTTGCTTGCGCAATCTGTCTGAGCAACTTCATGTTGTTGGGGTCTCGCGCCCATTCCAATGTTTGAATTTCAGAAGCTGGCATAGTGTAGTGCTTGCCCATTGCTTCGCGGTAAGCAGCTTCGGACTTGGCTTTTTCTTCCGCTTGCATCATTCCCAACGTACCCAAACCTGCTTGACCAACACCAGAAATAGCGTTGGGGTCTTTGCTGGCCATCAAATTCAATCCCATCTTAATCATGAGATCGTTAAAATCTATGCCGCCCTTTTTAGGAGCTTCAGCTTTTGGCAACAAATTTTCTAACCCTGCTGTTTTGGTAGCTTCTACCGGTAAAGTGCCGCCGTAAGTTGGATCAAAAACACTTTCGCTTATTCTGTCGTTAGGTGTCAAAGCAGCTACTTGATTGGCAGTTAAGTTAGGAATACCACCTGTTTTATCTATGGCTTGCATACCTGCCAGACCTTGAGCAGCACCGGTCATTTTAGATTGATTTAATATGGCAGCATCTTGGGCGGCAGCAATTTCTTTGGCTGTCTTGTCAGCAATATTGGTTGTTTTAGTAGCGGCTTCAACAGACTGTTGAGCGCCCACTGCGGCTTTGCGATCTTCTTCAAGTTGTCGCATCCGCCTTGCATTTTCAGCAGCAGCGCGGGTAGCCGCAGACGTTTCATCAAGCGCTTCTAGCCCGGCTTTAGCTGGCGGCAATAGTCGCGGTGTGGAGGCAACTTGCGCAGCTTGTTCGGCTTTTTGAATCATCTCTGCCGTAGGCTCAAGCCCTTTGGAAACAGTTGCAGCCGCACGGTTAACGCCGCCAATAGGTGCAGTAAACCCGCTTGTTGCGTTCAGTGTGTTGGAGATATTGCGTTGAACTTCTTGGGGGATTTCCAATCTGTCAGCTAACCCACCAAAGTAAGTGTTTTCATCTTTGTATGTTGGCGCTTTAGCTGTTTGACCGGGAATTTGGTTTAACAACGCTTGGCGCTTTTGCTCGTCCAATGTAGGCAAGCCTGCTTCAACAGCTTTTCCGGGCATAACATTTTTAGGCAAAAAACTTTTCATACGGTTTGCTACATCGCTACCATACTGCAGTGTTGTTTGCCCCATGTCTTCAAGTGCTGCTACGCTTTGACCTTTTTTGGCTTTATTAAAACCATTCGGCCCACCATAATAGTAAGTGCTTGCCAACGCAGGGTCGCCCCCTGATTTTTCCCAACCAGTAGAAGCGTAGCGAATACCGGCACGCATGTTGTCATACGGATCATTGCGGTCTTTTAATTCATCGCCTTTTTTGGAAACATCTTTCCACGCACCTTCAGTTACTTGCATAGGGCCAGATGCGCCCGAATCTTTACGGGTAGGTGCTTTGAGTGCTTGGTTTGATTCTTTATCGTGAATGGATTTTAAAAACGCACGTTGGCGGGGATCTTTAATACCTTCAGCATCAAGTGCTTTCTCAAACGTTTCAGGGCCACCTTCAAACTCGTATCCTCGTAGTTCTTTGTATTTTTTCTTTAATCCCGTAAATACACCTTCAGCGTAGCCCGGCACTTGACCACCATCATCAAACGCAACGATACCGCCACCAGCCATGCCTTGCATGTTTTGGGCGGGGAGCTGACCAATACCACTGTCTTCCGGCAATGCTTGCTGTTGGGGTGCAAACATCTGTGCAATATCTTGGTCAACCACTTTAGGCTGCGGCATAGCGCCAGCACCCTGAGCACCCATGCGCATTTGCTTGCGGCGGTTAGCTTCGGACAAAGCCAATGTCACGGTATAAGGATCGTTTTTGTGCATTGCAGCATATTGTTGCAATGCGTGGTCTGGCATCTTGGCCAGTTCCGATGTGATCTGGTTGACGTTAATCATGGATATTCCTTACTGCATTTTCATCAGTGCCAACTCAGCCAAACCTGCTGGGCGTTTTTCTTTTACTTGACCACCTTTTGCAGCGCCCAGCTTTCCAGCAATACCCGCCGTGGTCAAACCCAAACCGCCAAGCTGTGTCAGAGGGTTGGGAGCCGCTTGGTATCCTTGAACTGTGGTGGACTGCATTGGCAAGCCGCGCAGTAAGTTATTCATGTTGGCCAACTGCATCATCGGGTACTGCTGCTGCGTAGCATAGTTCTGAATCTGCTGGTTAATCTTTGACTGTTCAAGCTGTTGCTGTTGACCGCCCAGTTGATTTTGTAAACCAATCAAGCCTGTCTGTTGGCCAAACCCCGTGTTGTACTGGTTCTGGGCGCTGTTAAATGCGTTTTGCATACCTTGCGACACGATGTCGCCTTGCAGTTGGCCAAGGTTGCGCTCACGTTCCGCACGCATGATTGCGTCGCGTCCACCACCAAATGCCCCAGCTTGTGTTGCCTGTGCTTGCTGTTGTTGACCTTGAATGTCAGAACTCCGCGCTGCTTCACGCAACTGAGGTTGCAGTGCTTGCTGGATAAATGGCGACATGTATGCGCCAACATCTTGTTGAAACCCTTGTGGCCCTGCTTGCATACCCTGCGCAGACTGCATAGCGTTTTGCTGCATAGGTGAAAACCCTGCTATATAAGCATTTGGGTCTTGGCTATACGGCGTGTACGGCTTCATAGTCGTAGGTTCGCCTTGGTCGTTGTAGTTATATATTTGCTGCTGGGCAGTGCCCAACATAGTCTCTACATACGGCTGTGCATACTCAGGAATATTTGTTGAGTACGTTGTATTTTGTGTTGGTGCGGGTGATCCGCCGTCGCTTCCGCCTCCGCCATAGATTACGCGACCGCCTTCTTTGCGTGTGACACTTTCGCCAAGGAATTCACCCAAAGCATAAAGCTCGCGGCGTGAGTATTGCGTTTTCATATCTTCACCTCTACTATTGCATAGCGTTCTACGAAGTCAAATTTCTTTGCAAACCTTGCCATAGCGGGTCGCACAGCGCCTTGGATCTTGGTAGCGCCAAAACCTTTTAGGACGGCTTTCAGTTTCTCCATCATGTCGTCACTGGTAATCAAGTTCCCACCCATCGTAGTAATAAACGCTATCCTATCGTTTGGGTAGTTCTGAAAAGTCACGGTTGCCGCGCCTTGGATTTTATTGTTCTCGTCCACTGCTACCAACAATGTCCACAAGTTCTTTGCCAAATAAACTTTTATCTGGTCTGTGTTGTAGTCCCCGCCCCCAAACTTTTCAGCCGAAGCTATATACGACTCCACCAACGGCCAAGTCTGCGCTACATACTCAACGGGGACGTGTTGAACAATCATACGGGCATGTACTTATCTGCTTTGATCTGCTTGCCTTGTTTCTTGTTGCCTGTTCGTGCTTGACGAACTCTGTCCATCATCTTGTACAACTGTTTGGCACCTGCTTCAGACGAGCCATTACCGAGGTGGGAAACCACGTCGGCAGGAACTACAAATTCTTCGTTGGCCAAACGTGCAGGTTGTTTATTAGCTATTGTCGCAGGAATATCGTCAGACATACCATCTCCGGGGCCTTTGAGCATGCGCCCACCATCAGAGTAACCGCCCAGATCAGCCAAACCGCCGTGCGCATAGCTTGTATATACAGGACGATATGGGTTTGCTGGAGGCTGCGCTACGTAGGGCGTGTAAGAAGATGGGTTGTAATGGAACTTGCTCAGAGGGCCAGAGTATTTTTCTGCGGCTGGAACGCCTTGTTTTTTACCAAAAAGTGCGTTTGCACCAAGCAAACCAGCGCCGCCGTAAAGTGCTTGTTTTTCTACAGGCAGATCTGAGAATTTGCCAGCAGCCCCTTTAATCATATTAAAAAGATTACTTAAACCGCCGGTTGTGGGTGCAGTTGTTCCTGCGCCTTCCATTGTCATGGCCGATGGTAGATTGGGTGTTGGTGTTTGGGTCAGTTGATATGGCGCGTCGATGGCCGAGCCTGCTTGCACATTGGATGCAATCTCTCCTGCGGGTGGCATAACCGTACCACTAACATCGGCCACAGTGTTATGCAAAAAGTTGTATTGCGCTTCGGTCATTGGTTGCGCAAGCTGAGTTGCGCCGGGTTGCGCTGATAAAACGGCTTGTTGCGTTTGCGCCAAAGCTTCTGGAGCCGCTGTTGCCAAATTTTCAGCCAACGTAGGTACGGCGCTTTGTGCAGTTCCGGCCAACGAACCAAGCCCTTCACCTGTCAATCCAGTAAGCCCAGTCAAACCTTCCATACCGCCCAAACTGCCAAGGCCGGAAAAAGCAGCTTCTGTACCAAACTCAGAACCTAAAGTGCCAAGTAATTCAGGAGCCAGTAATTCAGGAGCCAGTACTTCAGAAGCAAGCGCAGTAGTACCTACTTCAGCAGCACCAGCTTCAAGTAAAAGAGGTTCAAATCCAGACATAATTACCTCGCAGTTTGGGGATAGTGGACTTTATCATGTTGGAAGCCTTGAGACAAATGAAAGTGTTGCTACGACAGACTGGGTGGCTGGTTTGGTTGGCGATGCAGACGCGGGATAATATTGAATAGAAACATTCGCGCTAGTAGTTGACCAGTAGATTTCTATGTATTGCCCAACCGTCATGCTTACAAAGTAGTTCCATCCATAAATACCGTGAAACGGGTCGCCCGGGCTTTTTCTAGCAGGCATACCTATTTTACCTGTAGAGCCAGCAATGTCTACGCCGTTTTGTTTAAGCCAAATATAAACATCTTGGGATGCGCTATCTGCATTTTTTAATTGAACGCTAAATTGAAGGTTGTATATACCCGCGTTGGCTACAGTAATTTTGGATGAGGATATAGATACACCATTAGAAAAATCTGTGGTATCCAACGTCATCAAGGTGGCTGTGTTGGCTGTTGTAGTTTGATCTACCCCGCTTGAAAAAGCACCATAAGGAAACTTTAAATACTTGCCGCCAGTTGTCCCAAGCAAAGAACCGAACGCATTGTCCAGTTGATTGAAGTACAAGCGCAAAATATTTTCAAACTGATCTTGGAACTGACGCTCATACTCAGTCGGGGCAAGCGGCAAATTAGGCGCTACCGGATTGGTAAAGTCAAGTGTTTTTGGATCAAAGGCAGCCATCAGCGTCTTCCGTCTGGTCTGATGTCAATGCGGGGAGCGCCAAGCTGCCATGTCGTACCAATTTGGTTGGATAAAATCTTCAGCGACATTTGACGACCACGAACCCTTGTGTAGATCTGCCCTGTGAACTGATCCACTGTGTATGTACCGACACGGTCTACGTTAGCGTAGCTAACACCGCCAACAGACTGATTACCTGATTCAACTGGATCGTTGTAACCAGAACCTGAGTTTTGAAGCGGCAGTAAGTACATTGTGACTTGCGGAGTCTCCCCTGTAGTAGACGACCCACGGAAGGTAAGGTCAGGCACGATACGCCAGACAAACCCAAAGTTGTGTCCATCCCCAATGTCGTACTGCGATGAGGTGATGTATGCTTCAATTGGTAGCGTTGTGCTGGTGGTGTTGTCGTCAATACCGTATTCATGGTAGACCAAGTTGTAGCTGTACGTGGCGGCAAGCGGGTAGTTAGTCAGCCCAAAATCCAGCCATGCAGTCCTGCCCATTGAGCCGTAGTACCACACATCTTCCACGTAGTTATACACAACGTAACGATCAAGCACTGCTGAATCAGCGGTACAGTAAAACCACCAAACCTCATTAAAGCCTTCGTTTGTTCCGGCAAAGAACTGCGCCTGTTGGTCAAGGTTGATATCGCTGTAAATGAACTGGCGCAAGTCACAGCGTAGCGTGGAAACTCGACCGTCATATTTATAAAACTTGTCTACGCCCATCCAGTAAACAATGCCAGACGCAATGATGGCAGTGTTATACCCCGCAATAGATACGTTATCTCCAAGAAGCTGAGTACCCCAGACATAGGGTGGGCCAAGGTACTGAAGTGAATAAAGTGATGTATCTGTAAAAACAACAATCTCTTGGCGCGTTTGCACAGCCGTCAAGATTTGAGAACCATGAGACAGACGCAAATAACCCGCTTGGTTGGTAACTGCCGGAGTCCAATTAACCACAGATTCCTGATCTGTCCACCGGATCAACATTGGATCTATCGTTGGATCTGTTGCTCCGTAAACCGAACACCCAAAGGCAATGGTGAAACGGCTGGCATCTGACACCATTACAAAATTAGCGTAGGTTGGCACATTGGATGCGCCGCCAAGAGCACTTACAGGTATTCCGTTTGGCGCAAGGTAATGTGTTCCAGACTGCGTCCCAGAAAGCGTAATTATCGTAGGAATGGCTGCTATTGCGTTAGCATATGTGGTGGCAAGTTTAAAAGTGCTTCCAGAAATGCTGGTTGCAAAATAAGTAGTGCCGATAGTTAAGCCTGTTGGTAAAGTTCCTGTGGATGTCAACACAACGGCTGTTCCAACCACAAGTGTGCCGCTAACTAGCGTAAATGTGCTTGTGGCAATTGTTACGGTGAACTGAGAGGGCGTTACGCCAATTGCAGCGTTCCAGTAGTACAACGGGCCACCACGATAGCCGTATATCAAATCCTGTCCAAAGTTGTTTTGATACCAGAGCCGTAGTTTTCTTGTGCCCGATTGACCTGAACCCCAAGCGCCTTTGCCCCAACCACCAGCGCCCCATCCTGTAATAGGTTGTGCTGTTTCTGCGCCAACAGGGATTTGATACGCAGCATTCACATTACCGCCGTTACCTGTGTCATAGGTTCCGGCAGTAACAGCTGTGTATATGAGGTAGTTATTTACGCCTGTTACAACTACTGGATAAGATGTGTTCAAAATATCCGCCGTCATCCCGCTGTTTACATACAGCGAAAATGTGCCTGACCCAGCACTTGAAGTTACAACAGGTGCTCCGTTTGGAGATAGCGCAAAAGTGACTGTAGTGCCAGAAACAACGTTGATGTAATACATTGCGCCAGCAACTAAACCTGTTGGCAATGTTCCAGAAGAAGACAACACAACCGGTGTGTTGGCTGCTAAAGCTGTTGTAAGTATGAAGTTTGTTGTTGTCGAACGCGTAAACGTCTGTCTACTAAGCGCATACGATCCTGAAAAGTTAGCAAAATCTCCAGTGGTGCAGCCGTTACTTGCGCTGGTCACGTTAACCGTATTAGATGTTATGCTGTGTGTACCGCCCTGCGTACCACTGGTATTGATTGCTTGGCCGCCATAGGTTAAAGATAGCTTACAAGTTAAGCCAGATGTGCCAATAACGTAGTATGTTTGCCCTGCCACCAAACCCGTGGGCAGTGTTCCAGTAGTTGATAAGACAACCTGCATGCCGTCAGTTACGGCTGAAGTAAATGTCAACACCGCAGGTGACGCAATTGTCACTGTAAAGTTTTGTGGGGGGTACGCTTTGAAAGGGCCAGAAAGCGCAGGCGAATACAAACGTATGGGGGTCACGTCGTTATATGCCCCAGCCGCTTCAATGTAAAACTTTAAATGCGTACCAACGCCAACATACGTAATTCCAGCAAGAGATGCCCATGACCACAATGAGCGGCAAGTGCCTTCATATGTGTAAGAAGAGATACGGCTCCAACCACCAATTTTCTCAGGCGTACCTTGGCGGAAACGAATTTTGTCACAGTCATACCACCCACCCTCATTGGTATAACGAGTGTTTTCCTTGTTTACACCGGGTTTAAGCAGTATCTTTTGTAATGGCATTTTTAACCCACGTTACGTTCAAAGTGAGGGCAATCTACCAGATTGGAAAAGTTTCCGCCCCAGCGGTTCTTGGTGTGCAGTGACTCCCAATATACTCCCAGCGGCGCAATGGTTGCCTTATCCCAGATTATCTTCCCATCCTTAAAGAAGTTCAAGTCTATGGCGCAACGCTTTAGGTGTATAGAGTTCATGGTCTTGGAGCGACCTGTCTTGAAGTAAATGGCTTGCTGTTCAGGTGTACGGGCAAGTTCCCCGCCTGTGACAACGAAACCTTGCTCTGTGGCGTACTGAATCAGTTTACACATGTCCAACAGGAATGCGGCTTGTTCTGTGTTTAAACTCATTTCTTCCTCATTTCTGCCAGTTTCTCAACTGTGCGTCCACCAAAGTATGCGCCCATGATAAGCATTCCCCAGTTGCCGAGCAGTGTGACGTATGACTCATTAGCGTTATAGCCGAACGCAGACATCATGGCAAACAGGAAATATCCCAAAAAAATGGCAATTAAGCTCATGGGGCGGATGTTCTTGGACAGCCAGCTATCACTGCTCATGTCCGCTTCCCAGCGGTTTGTGATGTTGTCGGCGTCGTTTTGAGCGGCCTTTGCCAGAAGATCAAGTTCAGCCAATTCCATCTTGGCTTTCTCAATACCCAACTCAAGGAGCTTTTCCTCATGGGCAAACTGCAACTCCCGCAACTTGGCAACATCTTCTGCGCTGGGGTTATCAGGAATCTTCACGCCAAGCGTGTTCTCAACCACCTCTTTGCCTTTGGCTTGGATGGCGCTAGATAGTAACCCTAGTCCGTTTTGGGCAAGGCTACCGAGGAGGGTTGCGATTATTGGAATCATCTCTTTCCTTTCTTTCAAGCTCTCGCCTGAGTTTCTCTACCTTTTCTACCTGCGCTTTGACCTCATGCTTGGCTTCCAGAATATCCAGATACAGCATACCCAAAAGAGGTAGCATCAAACCCACCAAAATCAAAGCAGCTACCCAACCCATTACGTCTTCCCCCATCGGTTTAAAAGAAGAAGCCACATCCAAACGTACAGGAGGAATATAGAAGTCACGATCAGGTACGCTGACTTTGCCCGAAGGTTTCGTTTTGCCTCCTGCCGTTGCCATTGCTTGTACCTCTGCTGTGCTTCTTGTTTCAACCTTGCCTGTTCCTGCTCCTGACCAATGATTTCCCGCATCTCAAACACTCTGCTGTACAGCGCCCCAAGCTCAGGCGGGGATTGGTACACCATCGTTTCTCTGACCGTTACTATCAGTTCTGCCATCTGCTGCTGCGCCATCACTCTTTGCAACGCAGCTTCCATCAAGTTGGCCTCTGGGTCATAGACGTTTCTGGACTTCTCTTCTGCCTCCCGAATGTGCGTTGCTAACTGCTCTTCAAGCCTGAACAGCTTTGTAAGCTGACTGACAATGTCTGCCATGACTTGGGTTTCGTCAACGGCAACGAACTTCTCCTTCTTTTTCTCCACAGGCTTGGACGGGGCTGGGTCTGTTCCAAACAGCTTTTGCCAAAAACTCCGAACCTGCTTTGCATCTGAGACAATTTCATCGACAGTCTTCTTAACTTCCATGAAAGAAGTTTTAGCGTCCTTGTACAGCTTGCATCCTTGCTTAATAGCAGCAACACAAGCATTTGCGGCAAAGAGAATACTGATCGGATCAATTTTTCACCTCATGTCCATGAAATGTAAACAACGCCATTTGTACCGGCAACACCATTTGGACTGGCATAGTACCCTGGGCCACCATTACCACCAGTGCCATATGTATTGCCGTTTACAGAAACACCTGCGCCGCCAGCATAACTACTGCTGTTCCATGATCCTGCGTTTCCGCTTGGAGTGCCTGCTGCTCCGCGGCTTGTAACGTTGTTTGGGTTACCTCCACCACCGCCTTCATTGTGATAAGTGCCGTTTTGTCCTCCGCCAGCACTAGCAGCGCCAAATGTTGTAGCCGATCCATCTTGTCCATTCCATCCACCAAACCCAACCCCTGAATTTGGGCCGCCAGCGCCTACAGAATATGCAATAACTTGGCCCGGAGTTACAGTAAGTGTTTGATTTAATAATTTGCCACCACTACCCGCGCCGCCGCCTGAGTATGGATATGCATATCCGTAATCTGTATTTCCAGCCGTGTATCCACCGCCACCACCGCCACCACCGCCAACAATACTGTATGTTATGGACACTATTCCTACAGGAACTGTAAAATTGCCAGAACCGCTGGTGTACGTAACCGATCCGGGAGCTGCTCTTGCTACGGTAAAAAGACTGTTTATAGCGGCGAACATTATGGTGTAAATCCTTGAGAATAAGAACCATACCAGTTTGTACCATCGCTCATAAATGTCAAAATATCCATCTTTCCAGCGGTGACTGTGATTGTGGGAGCGCCAACAACCCCCCACTTAACGCTTGTAAATGTGGCTGATCCGTTTCCTGTCGCCGCCGCTTGTTTAAGCAAAAGCACGAAAGATGAACCCGCAACCGCAGTAGGCATTGTGAATACGCAGGCAGTTGAAGCTGTCAACGTTGCAGTTTGAAATGTCCCACTTGTCAATGAAAGTGTGCTGGAAGTTGTAACAGTGCCAAGTGGAACAACACCCTCCGTATAAGGGCCACTCATTGCCAGCCCGGGGGTAGATGTTCCAGTTGTTCCGTTGAGTGTAATAGTCATTTTTTATCCTTAACGAAGTTCTGATATTGTTACATTGCCTATGTTGCCACTATAAGAATAACTGGCCCCGGGGGGAATAATGGCCGTAGAAGTAACTGCGTACTGTATACTGGCACCAGTCCAATACGGGGCGCAAGCAACAACACCGTTTACAGTTATAGAACAAGACGCAGTTGCGCCGCTCAAAGACCCGCTTGCTGTAAAAATAATTGGTTTACCGGTGGTGTTGTAGTAAGTTGTACTCGCTGTTCTAGAAGGATTTTGCCAAGTCTGTCCATAACCAATCGAACTTAAAGCAGTTAATGCTTGACCACCAACACCTTGAATAGTTGAGGGCGCAGTAGCCCATGTGCCTGCCGAAGCTTGGGTGCTGTCAATAAAACCGATTACACGAAAAGCCACAGACGTTCTGGCAGATGTTGAATAAACGGTACTTGCTGATGTTGCGCCTGCGCTAATAGCGGTGGTTGTAAGAAGTGTTGTTTCATCAAGGTTTGTTCCACCTGATATATTGACAACCGCAAGTTCAATTGTTCCCGCGTTGTTTAAAGCGATCACGACCAATCTAGACTGAACTGCGTTAACTGTTCCCAGTGTGGCAGAAGTAGGCACAACCAAGTTGGTTGGTGTTCCTGTAACAGTTGTAACAGCGCCGCTACCTAAAGTAGTTGAACGAAAATCCAAAGACAGCGGGGAGGCGGATATGGTTAAAGCGTTGGTTGCTACCGATGCTGAAATGGGTTGTATTTGTGCTGGAGCACTTGAAAAACCTTTTGATTGCGTATACCAAGTACTATTCGCTGACCTGTATACAAAACTTGCGGTAGTTCCTGCTAACAATGTTGTCGGCGCACCAACAATACTTTGCCCAGTATTTGAACTAACTGTTACCGTGCTAATTGTTTGTGTTGAACTGAACGAGATGGTCATGCCATCAACCGGAGCCGCAGGCATTATGATTGTGCCTGATGCCAGCGAACCAGCCGGGTTTATCAAAAGAACAGTTATGCCAGCGGCAAATGTATACGAAAAGCCCGTTATCAAGACTTGGTAGTCGTACTGCTGAAGCAGTCCGTTTGTGCCGTCAATTTTGGCTGTCATGGTTTACACCTTTGGGTATTTAGCTTTGACCGCCAAGCAGTCGGCTATGTACTTGTCAATCTGCGCTTGATCGCCTTTGACTACACCATCAAGGTAGTCCGCCATAGGAGGATACTCAGCGGCGCGCTTTTCAGCGTAAGTTAACTCTGGTGGCTTTGGACGTAACTCTTCGGCTTCTTCATCCGTAATCTGAACTGATCCAGCAGGGAGTAGATACTCGTGGTCAGCTGAATCAAGAAAGTGAACTGTATTGTCTGGTGCTTTGTAGTGTGTCATGTTTTTTTCCTTTTAACGAAGTTCGTTCCACGATCCAAGTGCTATATTATTTGCGGTTACTATATAAGACGCATTTGCTGGAACAATAAAAGTTCCCGAACAGGCAACAGTACCAGAACTATTTTGGCTTTGAGCAAATATAAATGCAGTAGCTCCGTTAATTGAGACAGACAAAGACCCAAAATTTCCCACACCAGAACTACCCACAATAACGCAAGTAATTGGTTTACCCGTTGTATTGTAGTAGGTAGTTGTTAATGCCCTTGTAGGAGCAGAATAAGTCTGCCCATACCCCAAGCTACTCATTGCATTTAAAGCCTGACCACCATAGCCTTGGATAGTTGATGGCGCTGTAGCCCATGTTCCTGCTGTGGCTTGAGTAGACTCTATGTATCCAATTACACGATATGCAACACTTGTACGGGCAGTTGTAGAGTAAATAACGTTTGCGCTATCAGCCGCACCAGCGCCGCCTTCAGCGGTTGTGCTGATAAGGTTTGTTTCATCAAGTTGGTTACCACCACTGATATTGACCGCAGCCAATTCAATTGTTCCAGCGTTGTTTAGGGCTAGAACAACAATCCTAGACGCTGTTGCATTCACTGTTCCAAGTGTGGATCCACTTGAAATAACTAAGTTAGCAGGCGTACCTGAAACGGTCGTCACAGTGCCGCTACCAAGGGTAGTTGAGCGAAAGTCTAAGTTCAATGCCGATGCAGAGATAGTCAGCGCACTAGCCGCCACCGATGCAGAAATAGGTTGGATTTGTGATGTTATGTTGTTGGCAAGAGCTATCGTTCCTGATGCTGTCGGCAACGTCAGTGTGTAGTTGCTGGATGTATTTGGGGATGTAATCGTGAGAATCCCCGTTCCTCCTGCGTTTCCTGATATGGCTACTGAACTCATAGGTATTCCTTAAACAATTGACCAGACAGAACCAGAAGGAACTGTAACTGTAATACCCGTGTTTATTGAAACAGGGCCAAACGTACCTGCGTTTTTGCCATTTGGGATTGTGTAGCTACCAGTAACTGTTAAATCATTCTCAAAGAATATTTGGTTACCGGCTGTACCAGATGCGCCACCACCGCCACCTGCCACTTTTACAAAATCGCCAACTGTGTCGTCCCATGCAACCAACGCTGAACCAGCAGCCTCAATCTCAACACCTGTTGTGTATCCCGAAGAAGTAACAGCACGAACATAAATGCTTGATTGACCGCCGCAGTTATTTACCACAACGTAAAGCTTACTTCTATTTGGCGCATTGATATAGCGTGTGGTTCCGGCAGTAGGTGTGGTTGTTCCATAGGCAACCAAGATTGCCGACCGCGCTTCGTTAGAAACACCGCCAGCTGTATCAGTCAACGTCCAATCGGAAGCGGACACATCTTTTGACGAATACCCCGCAATTGCATCATCAAGAAGCTGCGTTAAGGAGGAATTGATAATTCCGCCCCATATGTCTTGTAACTCCCCTGTTACGGGGAGTACAAACCCAAGTAGTGAGGTATACGATGAAGACATGCCGTCCCCCTATTAAGACCAGTTACCGATTGTTACGTTGGTGGTGCTGTTGGATGCGTTTGTTGCATATACCCTGAAGTATGAACCAACACCAACAACCGCAGCGTTAGCTACACCCAAAGACACTTGAGGAATTATTGTGCCAGCCACAGTGACGTTCAGTTGACCTTTGATGAGTGCAAAACCAACTGTATTAACTGAAGCCGTTGCCAGTGTGGTGTTTGCTGCCGTGTTAAATGTTGCTTGTGTAGCTGTTGCAGTAGCTAAGGTCGCTGTACCTTTTTGAGCTTCTGCCCACCAGCTTTGTGTGTATGTTGCCGTACCAGCAAAAGCAAAACCAAATGAACCAGAGGTTGAGCTCATGCTGGATAAGCTGAAGAAACACTCAAAGAAATAAGTGCCGACCGGCAAAGTAACCTGTCCGTTGGTTGTGTTGTTAAACAGTTTTTGCGCAGCCGTTTGAGAAGTCAGTGTGTAGGCTGTGTTCAACACCACAATCTGCTGAGCAACAATTGTTCCACGGGTTGATCCAGCTACATCCCCATAAAAAGATGTGCCGTCATACTCAATTGCGCCAGCAACAGGAGTGGTTAAGTTAGTACCTGCCGTCAAGTTGATTGGGGCAAGAGTAGCTGTACCCGCCACTATAGAAAGGTTGTTTACACCAGTGATGACGTTTGTTACGCCGTTTACTTGAATAGCCATGATTGTTCCTTTAGATCAGTGTCCAACTACTTGTGGAAGGGACGGTTACGATTGCAGAAATTGTCAGTGGTGTTACCCACTGTGCGTTGCTGTTGGCTGTGATTGTGTAGTTGCTTGATATTGTATTAGACTGCTCCAAACCGCCAGCCATATAGTTAGGGGCAGAACCGCCCATGTACAGGTTGTATCGGTTTGTGCCAACAGCTAAGTTGCCGTAAAAACCATACGCGTTGGTTATTGTGGTTGCGCCCTGTGTACCAATCGTACTTTCAGCGTAGAAACCGGATTGGTTGGTAACTGTTGAACCTGCTCCGCCTGCTGCCGGGTTTACATAGTTGTGGTGTAGGTTTGTGGCTGTAACAGACGCAGCCAAAGCAACTTGCGAAGTAAATGGGAGCGCTGTTGATGTTACATCTGACTGAACAGCGCCATCATTACGCACGCCATAAGCTGTTGTTGCCCCTGTAATATTCTTAGAAACTCTTAAAGAGCTTGCTGTTAGGGTTGAAGCGCCAATACCAACGTTACTGTTGGTGTCAATAAGCATTGCATCCGTTGCGCTGCTGTTTATTACAAACCGAATGTTGTTTGACCCGATTGTTCCCACAACCATGTCAGTGCTTGCGGTTACAAAAAATCCGTATCCGGCTGCGTTAAGAGAACCAGTGCCTGTGTAACCCGATGAGTTGATACCAAAAGCGGCATAGTTTGTCGATGCTGTTCCGTTATTGTTATAAACAATGAATTCCGCAGATGCCGCAGTACCATTGCTTGTGTTTTGAATAACGTTTTGAAAGTAGCTGTTTACGCTGGTTTGTGCAGACTGAACAACACCTGTGTCAGAAAAACCCAAAGTGCCGTAATTAAACGCTCCTTTGTTAGTCGATGTAGTGGTGTCTTGTGTTGTGTTAACAGATGTGAAAGACGCTGTACCACCGCTAATTGTTGGGGTGTTTATAGTAGGGCTGTTTAATACTACGTTTGTAAATGTTCCATCAACTACTGATGGTGCAGCAATAGTCGGAGTAGTAAGCGTAGCATTAGTAAATGTGCCGCCACTCACCACAGGCGAACCTATTGTTGGTGAGTTTATGACCAACGCCCCGTTTGGAGATACAGCCCCGCCAGTTGTGTCTAAATAAACTGCCTTTTCAGATGGCTGCGTAATGATTACCGTTTTTGTACCGGAAGTGAAATTAACTAGCGCGTTTGCACTTGAAGAAGATAAGACAGTGGTTCTTGCAAGACTGTTTGTTGCAACAGTATATGTTCCAACCCCAACTTCCCACTGTCCGCCAGCTGTCGCAATCATTGCGTAGTAGGTAGTGCTGCCGTCTGCTAAGACGGAACTAAAAGAAGAAAACCCAGTAGCAGCGCCACCAAAATAAATACTACCTGTACCTGAGGTAGTGGTTGTTTCTCTAACGCGGTCTGCAAGTATGAGTGCCATGTTTTTCCTTTTTAAACCGTGGGGACTAACGTCCACGGCTCATTGATTGCGCCATCAGCAAAAGTGCCTTCACAAAAAGAAAGCGTGCCGTACGTGTCAAAATCATAAGCAACACTGATAGCGCCGGTTGATACTTGTGTCCAGTTTGGGCTTTGTGTAGTGTTTATTAAATTCCACGCTTCGTTAACTGCGCCATCAGCAAAACAGTCTTCTGCAAAAGCAAACGAACCGTACGTACTGAAATCGTATGCGGCTGTAGTTGTTGCGGTGTTGATTTGCGTCCAAGTTGTCATGGCAACTCCTTACGCAAGCCTGATGATTGCGGACGTATTGGATGGGTCTGGGAACTGCACTGTGAACACAGCAGTGGATGTCTTATCCGCCCCAAAATCCAAAACACAAACTGCCGGGTTGCCACCACCATTTTGGTAAATCAATGCGCCACGGGCTGTCAGAGCTGAAGTCCAAACGGCATTGTTGAATGAAATGTAGGCCGTATTGCCGGAGTTACCTACCGTAGGTGCCTGCGCAATCGTGAGAGCAAGACCGCCAGCCGTGTACCCTGAAGCCACAACTTCACCCGTAGACGTATAAGCCGTGGTAGTGGCATCAAGCGTGGCTGCATTAGTGTACAGAGCCATATAGAACGTGCCGGACGTAAAGTTGAACGTCCCGTTCATCAGCCCTGTTTTGAACGAGTTGCAAGCCCAGTTGCCAGTAAAAGCCATTATCTGACCCCATTATTCTGAGGTAAGGGCGCAGTCCGGTACTGGCCACTGCGGTACGCATCGCTGCGCTCCATGCCGTCGCCCAAACGTTTTGCCAACGCAAGTGCTTCTTTGTATTTGGCATCGTACCCAAGCATAATGTCTGGCTCACCTTTCATGTAAGTGTAAGCCTCTACCAAAGTGCCATACAGCAACACGCTGTCAAAGTTGTCGCCCAGCCATGAGGTTTGCGAAATGACAATTGAAGATGGGTAGTAGTAATAGTGCAACTCAATTGTGTAAGTTGCATCAGGGGTGGGGCCAACAATAAATGTCAATTCAGCCTCATCTGCGCTTGAGGGGCCAAACAAAGCATAGTACTTCGGCACACCGGTGTCGGTTGCCTTTGGATACGCCTGACGGATAAAGTTGACATCTTTATTGAGCAAGAACTCTTGCCCATCCGCAGTTGTAATTGCCATTGAATAAACAGCAAGAAAATCCAAAGGGCAGGTAACGTATTGGAAACTAGCTGTTGTAGATCCAGTAACGTTTCTACGCAAAGATGGAAACTGCACTGAGTTGTAAATGCGCTGCTCCGCCTGCTCTATGAAAAGATTCATGTCAGTCGTGGCAAAAGTATTCTCCGTGTAATCGGAAACCGCAGTTACAAGCTCTGTGTAATTCATGCCATTGGGCCTCTAGCCATTACGCCTTTGGTTGCCGCACCTGTGCCACGCATTTTGATACCGTCAGTTTTGATAGGCTCATCACCAGCAGACTTACTGATGTTGCCAACAGTCACGTCATAGGTTTCAGCCTTGCTGCGGTTAGGAGGAAAGCCGGGGTTTGTACCAAACTCATCAGGCGCTTTGGTCATTTTTTTACCAGACATATCATGCGGTTGTGCGTAGACGCTGGCTGGGCCAACTTCTTTGCCGCCTTTTTTCATGCTGAATTTAGCCATTATTTGCCCCTTTGATTGTTGGCACGAGCCATGTTACGTCCAACAGCACGCATTTGCATACCTGTTGGGCCTCCTTTTGCCATCTTGTGCATACGGCTTTCATGACCCTTAACCATTTTTTTGGCTTCAGTGTCAGCAATCTTTTTTACCTGCTTTGTGTCCATGATCGACTCCTTATGTCGTTGCAACTGTAACTGTACCAATTATCACTGCTATTGCCAAATAATTTGGGGTCAAGAACGTGTCAAAGCTTGATGCTCCGCCAACTGGTGCCCATCCCCACTGATAAATCCGGCTACCACCCCCGTTATACCCATCTGCCAGCAAGCCAGAGACTTGATAACTCAGGTCAGGACGCGGATCACGCACCCCTTGCGGGTCATCCACTGGATACATACCCAACTGAAGCTGTGGATGGTCAGGGTCCCAGCACTGAGGGCACACTTTCAAGTCGTACGTCTTTGTTTTGACAACGAGCTTTTTAAGTAACGTCAGTTTGTACCGAAACCCGCAGCGGTCACACTCTGCAATTGAGTTCTTGCCAGAGGAAAACCGATTACCCATCAGCCACCCCCAATAAACATCTGTCTAGGCACGAGGCGCAACGCGGCGCGTTCCTGATCTTCGTCAGCCGCAGTCATCCAAGCCTCGTCATATTGCGCTTTCAGCACTTGCAACCGTTCCATGCCACCGGGCACTTTTAAAGCCACGTAGTAGGCCAATCCAGCCACCATACAAGGCACAAAACGGAACGGCACGTCCATGACATTTACACCATTACCGGCATCTTGCACGCGACGCATGCGCCAGTACACAAACTGATAGGTCTGGGAGCCATCAGGCGTTGGCCAAACGGTTATTCGGGGGAGGTTGGGGACGTATACAGCTACACCAGCGGTGTGGGCTGCGGCAGTCGTGTTGTTCTGAGCGCGGAAACACCCACCCAAACTGTTGCCGTCTACGTACGTGTAGTAAATTGTCTCGCTGTCCAACGTAATATAGCCTGATGTGGCCAAACCAACTGTGCTGGATAGGGTGATTGTGGTGGCTGTAGACGTAATGGTGGTTGCTAAAGTTACGTTAGCAGGAGCGTTCTGGCCGTCCAGACGTTGATACCAAACCTGAATTGGTCTGGCTTGAGTTAACTTGTTGGGGATCGTAGCGTAGGTAGACACGCTGATGCGTGTGATTGTCAAATCAGACTGGGTGGAAGCCACATTTGCGTTGGTTCGGATCACATGATCCAGCAAATCCACCGTGTCGGTGGGGATGGCGTACGTATTTAATCCTTGGGTAAAAGTAATCGTACCCTGCTCAAACGTCCACATGTTGATGCCGCGGTTTGCCCAGTCAGCAAACAGTAAGTTTAACGATCTCCGCGCCGTTTTAAGGTCATAACCAGTACGCAACTCTGAACCAGCACGCTCAAAAGCTTCCTCCACCAACTCGGTGAGGTCTAAATTAAAGCCTGTTGATCCAGAGGTGTTCGCCATTATCTAAATCCTGCCGTTTTCTTTGCTATGCCTTTAGGCTGTGCCACAAACTGCTTACCCGCTGCTTTACCTTTGCGCTTGGCCTTTGTTGTCGCCGCATATTCTGCGGAAGATAGAGATTTAATTGCCGCTTCTGGTAAGTATCTCTCACCAGTTTTAGAAGATGGCTTGCCTGATTTGGTACGCCACTTCTGGTCGCCCCAGTTTTTTAAAGACTGTTGCGGCGCTTTCAATCTCTATATCCCCCACCCGCTGCCTTGTATTTCTTAGCAACAAGCTGTGCTTTCCTTGCTGACCACTGACCAGCACCTGTGCCCTGTGTTGCTGCGGCTTTGACCTGAGACACAATCTTCTTGCGAAGGCTTGGTTTTGTGTAGTTTCCCGCAGCATTGACACTTCCACCCTCTTTGAATTGGGTGAAATCGGTGTTGTCCCGGCGTGCTTTTCTTACGCCTTTGGGCATTTTTGAGGGGTTGATGTCCCCCATACCACGGGATGGTCTCATGATTTAGCAGGCCATGCCGCCTTTTTTCATGCCCTTGTTACCGGACATGGTGATTTGCGTGCCTTTAGTTTTGCCTTTAGAAGCAACACCGTCAGCACGAGCTGAAGCGGAACCACCAGCAGCCATCTTTTTCATTGGCATTTCTTTCTTGCCTTTTGCCATGTCTTTTTTCTTAGCGATCATTTCCATGAAAGGATTTGTTTTAGCCATATCACCACCTCTTTTAAAAGTTTTGCCTTTGTCGGCAGTTGAAAAATCTTTGCCCACAGACTGTGGGACTCCGGCTTTCTTGGCAAACGATGGGTTGTGGGCCACCGCTTCCATGAAATTGTGTTGTTTTTTACTTGTGCTCGGCATTATTTTCCCGCTTGAATAAGCTGGTCAATTTTTGCTTCAAGGCGGTTAAACCGCTGGTCAATGTGGTCAGTAACTCTTTGTACTTCTGAATTAGTTGCATAATCACGGGCCATCTCCTCACGGGTTGTGTTGAGCAAACGCTCAACTCGTTTGACATCCTCAAACTTCTCTTTGATAAAGAACCACAAAGCTCCCATCAAAACAGAAAGTCCAGCAGACCAGATAGTGTTTAAATCCATTACACAAACCTGCCTTTCGTTTTGCCTTTGGTGGCGCAACCATCGGCTTTGGTAACGTACCCACCATCAGCGCAGTTCCATGCTCTCAAGGACTTATTAATCCTCGAATCTGGATCCCTTGCTGTTTCGGCGCTCGTCAATTTCGCTTTCATCCCTTTCATACGGGCGCAAAAAGAGTCGCGGCGACTGCCGCCTTCCGGCTGTGGAGCTTTCAACCCCGGTTTCCCGGGATTTGCTTTGTTGTAGGAAGCCCGTCCTTTGGCGTTCAAGCCGCCATTCGGGTTCTTGCCTTCTTTGCGTGTCCATGCTGCTGATTTTGCCATGATATGTTGACTTTACTGTGTTTCTGTGGTTTTAGCAATCCTCTGCGCCAGCGTATTGGGTAAAGCCTTTAAGAACGCCATAAATAGCAGGAATTAAATCACCTTTTAAGTCCTCAATGGCAATGTAGTGGGCATCCTCACGAATGGTCTGCATATTGCCGTGTCTGGCATCTTCAGTTGCATGAATAGCTACTTGCACTTGAATCTGGTCTTTTGTGCCGTAGAAATTGGTAATTCGGGCATAGGCGGTGCTTGTTGCCTGACCTGTGGTTGGATTGATTGCTGTGATTTTGAGTGCCATTATTACTCCTTGTTGAAAATTAGAATGTCATTTCTGTTGTGCGGATTTGTGCAACCCACCTGATTGTTGTTGATGCCGCACCTGTTACAGTTATTTTTAACGCCGCATTCGTAGTATCTGCCGTTACCGCTACCGACCATGTTGATGCCCCCGCATCAGCATATAAAGATGTTACTGTAGGAGTGCCTACCAATGCCGTAGATGCCGCAGTTGTGGCTCGTTTGATAACACCTTCAATAGACCAACCTTTTGTATCTCCAGCCGCAGTAACTCCAGCAATTACTTCACCTTTAAAAAAGTAAGCTGAATTTATAGGTAAAGCTATTTGATTTGTGGCGGCGGCGGCTACATTATTTGAAGTAATAACTGTGGCAGTAGCATCTGTTGTTTCTCTACCAAGAACTAGTAATGCGGTTTGAGAATTTCCTTGTACAGACGCAATTTGTGCGTTGCCACCAGCAGTAACAGTGTTTCCTATTATACTTCTTGTTGTTGCATATGTACCACCATAAACAGAAGTACTATTATTATTTGATAAATTATTAGACCCAGCTAAAATTGATGCATACAACCCACTTGCAGTATTAAGAACCCCTGCACCTACAAAGGAACCAATTCCACTTGCAGTATTGCCAAAAACGGTAGTTGATGAATTAAAACCACCACCCACAACAACAGAGCCAATACCTGATGCTACGTTTTTACTTCCACCACCAACAACACTCCAATCTCCCGATGCAGTATTTCTATTAGCCGCAGTACCCGCATCACCACCACCACCAATAAAACTGTAAGCACCAGTAGCTTGGTTGTTGCCACCACCGACTACTATGCCGTGAGGGGTGTAGAAACTGAGTGTGCTTGTAGATGAACCTGATGCGGCTTGACTTAATGTTAGCGATGTTCCTGATATTGCGGCAACATAAGTTGCTGGAAATGTTGTAATGCTTGTGCCAGTAATTAATTGACCAACTTTAATTGAAGCATTTGAACCAGACAAAGTAACAGCAGTTGTGCTGTTCATAGTGCCTGATTGCGTAGTTACTGCCGCAGTTGCAGTTCCACTATTTGTGTATCCAGTGCCAATAAAAG
>Ga0209401_1000076_pt1 | contig 67467 bp, 59 predicted proteins | sample M_140807_MF_Meta_FD_187318 | JGI IMG/M metagenome (GOLD analysis project Ga0209401, IMG submission 187318) | Freshwater microbial communities from Lake Montjoie, Canada to study carbon cycling - M_140807_MF_MetaG (SPAdes) (version 2) | ecosystem: Environmental > Aquatic > Freshwater > Lake...
CGTCGTCGTGCTCGCGCTGCCATGCCTGGGCGATCGCGGCCGTGTCGGGATCGCGGACGCGCTTCTCGAGCCATGGCGGGAGCGGGCCGGCCAGCAGCGATTCGGCCACACCGATCACGGCGCCACTGGTGGCGGCGGGCCAGTGCAGGCCGCCGATCACGGTCGCGAGCGCCGCGGCACTGGCCGGCCGTTCGCAGGCGAGCACCCGCAGGCCCCGGTCGGCGGGCGGCGCACCACGGACGACGAGGACGGGAAGGGCGGCGCCGTGTACGACGGCCCGCGACACGCTGCCGAGCAGGAACGTTTCGACTGAACCGTGGCCACGGGCACCCACGACGAGCAGATCCGCGTGCCAGCCAGTCGCCGTCTCCAGCAGCCCCACCGCGGCCGACTTCGAACTGGCGATCATTTCCGGTGACTTCGTAAATCCACCGGGCAGGAGCGAACACGCCTCTTCGAAAAGTGCAGCGGCGGCGCCGTCGATGATTTGGCGTGAACGCCCGAACAATCGGTTCTCCAACTCCAATGGCGAGAAGTAGATCGCCACCGCGTCGCGGGCGGGATCGACCAGGCAGGCCGCCATCCGCACCGCGTCGAACGACGACGCCGAACCGTCCACGCCGATCAGGATTCGCATCGCAGTTTCTCCCTGCAGCCGGGCCGCGGTCTCCGCCCGTCAGTCTACGCGACACGTGGCGACGCCGCTGCGCGTTGTGAATTCCCCGCCGCCCGACGGCACGTCAGGCGATCCACACCTTCGCCCGCTCGCCGGGCACCTCCCGCACGAGCCGCGGCACGGCGTAGCCCGGCAGCGACACCCGCAGCGCCGCGTGCAGGGCCACGGCGGCCGGCTCCGGCACCTCGAAGTGTGCCGCCCCCGACACCCTGTCGAGCAGGTGCAGGTAGTAGGGCACGACGCCGAGATCGACGAGCCGCTCCGAGAGTTCACGCAGAACCTCGATCGAGTCGTTGACGCCCGCCAGCAGCACCGCCTGGTTCAGCAGGATCGGCCGCGCGGCGGCGAGCCGGGCCAGGGCGGCGGCGACCGAGTCGTCGAGCTCCGCCGGATGGTTGGAGTGCACCACCACCGCGCAGGCCGGCCGGGCTCCCGCGAGAAGTGTGACCAGGCGCGTGGTCACCCGCGACGGCAGCACGATCGGCAGGCGGGTGTGGATGCGGATGCGGCGCACGTGCGGCAGCGCCCCCAGCGCCGACAGCAGGTCGTCGAGCCGGTCATCGTCGAGCAGCAGGGGATCGCCGCCGGAGAGGATCACCTCGCTGATCGACGGGTCGGCGGCGAGGGCGGCGACGGCCGCATCGGTGCCCGCCGTGCCGGCGCCGCTCTCGGCGTAGGGAAACTCGCGGCGGAAGCAGTAGCGGCAGTTGACGGCGCAGCCGCCTGTGGCCAGCAGCAGCACGCGCCCGTCGTACTTCCGTACCAATGCCGGCGCGGCGAGCGCGGCCTGCTCAGCGAGCGGGTCGGCGGAGTATCCGGCAGCAGGCTCGCGCTCGGCCGCCAGCGGCAGCACCTGCAGGAGCAGCGGGTCGTGCGGGTCGCCGGGCCGCATCCGCGCGACGAATCCCCGCGGCACGAGGAGCGGGAAGCCCCCGGCGGCCCGCCGTGCCGCGGTCGCCAGCGCCGGGTCGAGCCCGAGCAGGCGACAGAGCTCTCCGGGATCGCGGACCGCCGTCGCCAGCTCGCGGCGCCAGTCGTCGCCGCCGGCGCCACCGTCATCCGGCCCGTGGGCACGGGCGTGCTGCGTCACGTGCGGCGGAGAAGCGGGCATGGTGCTGACGAACGGAGGACGGCCGGAGGACGGTCGGTGGCGGGATCGCGCCGCGGCGGACGGTCCGGGCGGGCCACGGCCCACCGGTTCCCCTCCGCGGGTTGACAGTTTGGGGTTCGCGAGGTTCCATCATACGGCATCGCGGCCCTGCCGGGCCCGGGCGGATCCCGACACGAAGAGGCGAAATCAGTGGCTGGCTACAACACGAGCGAGTTCAAGAAGGGTCTCAAGGTCCAGATCGACGGCGACCCCTACATCATGATCGAGTGCAACTTCGTGAAGCCCGGCAAGGGGCAGGCGCTCTACAAGTGCAAGCTGCGGAACCTGCTGCGCAACACGGTGCTCGACCGCACCTACAAGAGCGGCGACTCGCTCGACGCCGCCGACATCGCCACGATCGACGCGCAGTTCCTCTACAAGCAGGGGGAGATGTTCGTGTTCATGGACAACGCCAGCTACGAACAGTACGAGCTGTCGAAGGAACAGGTGGACGATGCCTGGAAGTGGATCAAGGAAGGCACCATCTGCTCGATGCTGCTCTACAACGGCAACCCGATCTCGATGGAGCCGCCAAACCACATGGTGCTCAAGATCGAGTACGCGGAGCCGGCCGTCCGCGGCAACACGGCGACGAACCTCACCAAGCCGGTGAAGCTGGAGACGGGCGCCGAGGTGGTCGTGCCCGCGTTCATCGAGCAGGGCGACCTGATCAAGATCGACACGCGGACGGGCGAATACCTCGAGCGCGTCAAAGAGTGACGCCGGGGAGTGACGCCGGGGAGTGACGGCGGGGAGTAGCCGAGGGCTTCGGCACGGGCGGGTCTGCGCCCGAGTGCCTGTGCGTCAGTCGCCGTGCAGCTGCCGCAGCCGCGCCGACAGCCGCAGGATGAGGTGCACCCGCTCGAACTGTTCGAGCCAGTGGGCGACGACGGCGGCGATCTGATCCGCCGGCGGCGGCACAGCGCCGCTGGCGCAGCTCTGTCCGAGCTGGGCGGCGGCCGCGGCACGGTAGGCGGCGAGGGTCTTGTCGCCGTAGAAGAGCACGGGCTGGAAGTCCTCGCTGAAGAAGGCGGCCACCGGAACCCGCTGCCCGCCGCAGACCTTGAGGTGGGCCGCCACGTCGGGCAGGGCGTCGCGGTCGAGCAGCCGCAGGTCGATCGCCGGCGACGCCGCCGCGAAGTGGGCGAAGATGGGGCACTGGTTCACGCAGTCGCCGCACCACGCGCCGGCGAGCACCAGCACGGGCATCCGCCGGGTGAAGGAGGCGAGCAGGGCCCGCTGGGCCGGTGTGAGCACGACCCGGGCGTGGAACGCCTGCCAGCGGCTGCGCTGATCCGGGCTGCCGTGGCGGGCGAGGAAGTCGTCGTAGGGCAGCGCCGCGGCGAACGCGGCCTGCCACGCTGCGGCCGTGGGCGGCGCACCGGCTCCGGCGACGGGCTGCGAGGGGTGGGCGACCGGCATCGATTCAGGCATCGCGACTGGCTCCTGGAGGTGGGCGGGAGCATAGCGGTTTTGGTCGCGAACGCGCCGGGAAAACGGCCGAGGCCGGCCCGGAAACGGCATGCGAGACCGCGAAAACACGCTGGGGAAACGGCCTTGACCCCGAAAAAAAGCTCCCCTACTGTTCCCCCGCCTGCAGGTGATCGGGTCGGCTGTGGCCGGTCCGGTACGAAGTCTGGCGGCGGCACGGATGCCGGCCGCCGCTTCGATCGCCCGCGGGTGACACCACAGCGTCCGTCCAATCGCTCCCGGAAACGGTCCAGCTTCCCCGCCCCCCTGGGATCTGGGCCGTTCCGGGGGCCTTTGTTTTTTTAGGCCGGTTCGCGGTGTTCCGGCACACGCACGCCGTGCGGTCCTGCCCGCCGTCCGCCGCGGCGCGTGGTCCCGATGCGGGTGCCTTCCGCCAGCGGACGCTTCCCGGCCCGTATACTTCCAGGGAAGATGATCGCTCCTGCATCGACACCGCCTCCCGGCGCCGAACGGATCATCGCCTGGATCATGGCCGGGCTCGTGGCATGGGGCTTGTTCCATGCGGTGGGCGCGTGGACGCTGAATCACGATCCGCGGCGGCCGTTGATCGTGATCGCCTGCGTCGCCGTCTTCCTCGGGTTCTGGCTCGCGATGCTCGCCGCCCGTCGCCGGCGGCTCGATCATGAACGCAGGAGGTGACCCATGGCGTTCGTCCTCGGCACGAGTCTCGACAACGGACTGGTGGCCATCACCGCGAAGCGGCCGGAAGTCATGCGGTCGGAGAGCGTCACGGGCCTGTCGATCGGGCAGTACTTGATCCGGCGGCTCTCGGACTACGGCGTGCGGCACGTCTTCGGGCTGCCCGGCGACTACGTCCTCGCCTTCTACAGCATGCTCGAGCGCAGCCCGCTCGATCTCGTCAACTGCACCCGCGAGGACTGCGCCGGATTCGCGGCCGACGCCTATGCCCGTGTCAACGGCATGGGCGCCGTCTGCGTCACCTACGGCGTCGGCGGCCTGAGCCTGGCCAATTCGATCGCGGGCGCCTACGCGGAGAAGAGCCCCGTCGTGCTGATCTCCGGGGCGCCGGGCCTCGGCGAGCGGGTCAACGACCCGTTGCTGCACCATCGCGTGCGCGAGTGGCGGACCCAACTCGACGTGTTCGAGAAGCTCTGCGCCGCCGGCCGCGAGATCATCGATCCAGTCACCGCATTCCGCGACATCGACTTCCTGCTCGACACGGCCCACCGGCAGAAGCGGCCGGTCTACCTCGAGCTGCCCCGCGACATCGTGGGCGTGGTGCCCGAGCAGATCCGCCCCTATTCGTCGCTACAGTCCCACAGCGATCCCGAGGCGCTGGCCGAGGCGGTCAAGGAGGCGACCGACCGGATCGCCGCCGCGAAGAAGCCGGTGATCATCGCCGGCATCGAGCTCCATCGCTTCGGGCTGCAGGCCGACGCCCTGGCGCTCGCCGAGGTCACCGGCATCCCGATCGCCGCCACGGTGCTCGCGAAGAGCGTCGTCAGCGAGGTGCACCCGCTCTACATCGGCCTCTACGAGGGGGGCATGGGCCGCCGCGAGGTGACGGAGTTCGTCGAGGAGAGCGACTGCGTCATCCTGCTGGGGACGATCCTTACCGACATCGACCTGGGGATCTTCACGGCCAAGCTCGACGCCGCCAACAGCATCTTCGCCGGCAGCGAGCGGCTGCGGATCAGCCACCACCACTTCCACCACGTGCTGCTGGAGGACTTCATCCGGGGGCTGGTGGCCGCGAAGCCGCGGGCCGCGAAGCGGACGCCCCCGCCCGGCCCGGCCGCCGCCCGTGAGCCGTTCGTGCTCCAGCCCGATGCGCCGATCACGACCCGGCGGCTCGTGCGGCGGCTCGACGAGTCGCTCGACGACCGCACCATCGTGATCGCCGACGTCGGCGACAGCCTGTTCGCGTCGAGCGAGCTGGTGATCCGCGGCCAGACCGAGTTCATCTCGCCCGCCTACTACACGTCGATGGGATTCGCGGTGCCGGCGGCGCTGGGCGCGAAGATGGCCCGCCCGGAGCTGAAGGTGGTCGCGCTCGTCGGCGATGGCGCGTTCCAGATGACCGGCATGGAGCTCTCGACGATCGTCCGCCGCGGGCTGGCCGTGACCGTGATCGTGCTCGACAACAAGGGCTACGGCACGGAGCGGCTGCTGCTCGAGGGCGGCTTCAACGACATCAACCCCTGGCAGTACCAGCTGCTCCCGCAGGTGCTCGGCGGCGGCACCGGCTGCGAGGTGCGGACGGAGGGGGAGTTCGACGCCGCGATCACCAGGGCGCTGGCCGACACCACCGGGATGAACATCATCCGCGTGCACATCGGCCTCGACGACCGCAGCACGACACTCGACAGGCTGGCGGCGAGCCTGTCGAAGAAGATCAATCGCTAGTATGCGGCCCGTGGCGGACGATGTTCGCCGCAGGGGGCGGTGTTGCCCGCACGCCCCGTCGGGCTGATGGTCGGAGCGTACGCGTGCAGGCCGTCCATCAACGCGTGGATGAACGTCGAGAAGCGGTTGCCTGAACACGTGATGTCTTCACAGATGGAGACGCCCCCGGGCCGCAGGTGAGGGAGCATCGCTTCGACGGTGGCCATGTGCTGCTCCGGTTCGTGGCCGCCGTCGTCGATGAGCACGTCGACCTGTGGAACCTGCTGCCTGAATTCCCGCCAGAACGTCGCGTCGGCCTGGTCTCCGATGTGCATCGTGGTGTCGGGCGTCGCATAGGCCCGGCAGGCCGGCTCGATGTCGATGCCGTGAACGTGCGTGCCAGCGCCGAAGTATGAGTGCCACATCGACATGCTGCCGCCACTGGAGACGCCGATTTCCACCACGACGGGCTGCCGACCGACGAACCGGCTCAGGTGCGTGTGGTAGATCTCGAAAGAGTGCCTCCACTTCCAGACACCGGGGCCCGCGGTGACGCCGTCGAAATACACCTCCAGAGGGTTGTCGGCGGATGGCGCGGGGGCCGCTGGTGTGGTGTGCGTCGTTGCCGACCAGCCCTCGACCACAGCGCTGCCGCGGGAAATCCCTGAAGCCCCCGACCGCCTGCGCGAACCGCTCAGGACGGAGAAGATCTTTCGGGCCGTACGTCGCGGGTGACAGATGACGTTGACGATGCGGGGAATCAGGCGACGAGCTTACACAGGACGCGAACGTCGCATCCAATGATCCGGTGGAGCCGGACGGCCCGGGCTGGCGGCGGGCAGTCGTGCCGTGAGTCCCTGGCGTTCACTCCTTCAACCCGGGCACGCCGATGGCGCGGCCGTAGGCTGCCATCACATCGTCGAGCGATGCCGCGAACGACTCCCGCAGGCTCTCCTCGGCCGTCATCCCCTCCTTGATGCCACGCACGAAGGCGGCGAATCTCTTCCGGTCGCGGGCGGCGAGGAACTTCACGATCCCCGAGGCGATGCCGTACTGCACGGCGTCGATGTGGTGATCGGGCCCGGCGGCGAAGAAGCCGGTGCCGACGGTGCCGCCCGCCCGCATGAACTCGACAGCCCGCGCCTCCTTCAGCGGCACCTGCGTGCATGTGGGCACGACCTGCGTTCCCACCCACTCCGCGATCCCCTCGTTGAGCCAGTTCGGCAGCTGCTGCGGCGACATCCAGCGATGGTTGAAGCCGTGGCTCGTCTCGTGCACCAGCATGTGCGCGAATGCGAGCGGATCGTCGCCGCGGTGGCAGGCCATCACAACGCGGCCGTCTCCACGCTGATGGCACAGGCCGTGGATGCCCTGGGCGTCGACGCCCATGAACCGCTGCTCGAAGATGCGGAAGTCCTCCGCGGAGAGGAACGCGACCACGAGGCACTTCCCCTTCCACACCGGCTCGCCCCGGGGGATGCCGTAGAGGTCGCAGAGGAAGTCGTGCATGGCGTCGAGCTTGGCGGTGTAGGGCGTCAGCTGGGCCGAGGGGATGTCGCTGGCGACGAGAAACTCGTGCGTGCTGCTGACGACGAGGGCCGGAAACGCGGCCTTCACCTCCGCCACGAACCGCTCCAGTTCGGCGACCTGCGCGGCGTGCTCCTCGGCCGACAGTTGCGGCCAGGGCTCGACGCCGCGCGCCCGCATCCGCTCCGCCGCCTCGGCCTGCTGCCGTTCACGGATCTCCCGCGCCCGGCGGCTGCGTGCCTGCCCGGCCGCCCCCTTCGGCTCCGCCTCGTGGATCGTCTCGCGGCCGGCGACGATCCGGGCGATGCCTGTCGCCGCCACGCTGATGATCTTCGTCTCCCCCTCCAGCCGGAGGCGGACTGTCGTGGTCTTGCCGCTCCGCTGCGTGACACCCTCGAGCATCGGGCGTACCAGCCGCTTCCCGGTGCCCAGCTCCACGAGGTCGAGCGACTGGCCGACGTGCGGTGCGAGGGCATCGGCGAGCTCGTCGGCGCGGCCGCTCGTGGCCGCAGCGAGCGCCGCGCATGCCAGCAGCAGGACTGCGGCACCGCGGCATCCCAGCCGACCGGGAGCTGCGATCGAGCCGCTGGGCGGCGTTCGGGTGAGCATCGCGTGCACCTGTGAAGCAGCTGGGCGGGCCATGGTCACTCGGCGGACTCGCGCCGGCGGCGCAGCTCCGTGCTCGAGATGTCCATGCGGAACTCCCGCGGGGAGACGAAGTAGGCGACGTCGCGGAGCGGCCGCGGCACGTCGAGCAGCGAGGCGTCTTCGAAGACACCGCCGCGCTCGCGGCCGAACACGATCAGGCCGCGGGCCTGGCCGGCGATCCGCCGTGCCGCCCGGTCCGCGGCCTCGGTCGACCCGCCGTAGAACCGCGGGTCGACGAGCCGGGCGAACGTGTCGGCGCCCATCACGAAGGTGCCCTCGGGAAAGACGTCGAGCTTCTCGAGGAACGTCGCCGCCCGCGTCAGCCAGAGCCGCCTGCCGACGAACTGGTCCGCCCTCGCCCTCATCTCGAGGTAGTCGAGCGCCGGCTTGTCGACGTTGAGCGCGGCGAGCTCGAAGTCGATCGGCCGCTCGGCGATCTCCTCGGCGATCACCGCCATCCGCAGATGCCCCTCGTGCAGCGGGTCGAACGAGCCCGGGAAGACGAGCAGTCCCGCGGTCGGCGCCGCGGACGAGCCGTCGGCCGCCACCGCGGCACGGTCGTCCGCCAGCAGCTGCTGCCAGTCCGGCGGCGCGTCGAGCCGCTCCACGGAGACGACCTCGCCCGCGAGCAGCGGCAGCGGGCCCACGGGCGTGCCACCGGCGAGGGCCGCGAGCCGGTCGAGCAGCAGCGCCGCCGCGACCTGTTCCTCGTCGGCGCGCGAGCGGGCGTCCTTCGTGAGCACGACGGCGGCGACGCTCGTGCCCGCGAGCGTCTGCACGGCGACGAAAACGCGGTGCTCGCCGCGCTTCGGCTCGCGGGTGCGGAGGCTGGCGGTCACCGCGGCACCGACTGCGTCGGCTGCCGTCGCGCCCAGGGTGCGGGCCCGCTGCCAGGCCATCACGGCCAGCCGCCGCGCCGTCCGCGACGAGCAGTAGGTCTCCTGCGGCCCGCCCAGCCAGAGGTCGACCGCCTCGTGGGCGTAGGGCACGAGGCACTCGAGCACCGCGCGGCTCGCGCCCGGCGTCGTGAGCAGGTGCGAGATCGCGGGCGACCCGCCGCCGGTGGAGACGAGCACCGCCCGCGCGGCCCGACGGGCCAGCGATTCGAGCACGGCGACGGGATCGGGCAGTGGAGGCGCCATGCGTCCCTGGGAGTGCGGGATGTCGTTTCCCGTCGAGCGGCTTGCCCTCCCTGCCGATCCTACGCCGCCTGCCAGCCGTCTGGTCGCCGCGCCGGATTCCGGGGCTGACGGTCTGGAGCGGCGGTTTCGTGGCTGCCGATTGTGAGGCAGGGAATGGTGAAGCCGGGAGACCCCTTCATGATACCGCACATGCGTGGTGAATTCGCGACATCGAGACGCGGAGCCTGGCTGACATGCCCGGCCGTCGTGCTGCTGGCCCCGTGGGGAGCGGCGCTGTCTTCACCGCTGCTGGCGTCGCCGCTCGAGTTTCCCGCGCCGCCAGTCGTGCGGCCCGTCGATTCCGCGGCCGACGCCGCCACGGTCAACGCTACCGCGGCCGATCCGGCCGGCGTCGCGGACGAGGATGCTGCGACCCCGCCCCGGCGGGTGCCCCGCCTGATCATGCTCGTCGGTGTCGACACGCCCGGCGATCCAGCCGGCTCCGCGGACTCGCCGACCGAGTCGTCCGGCCCGTTCGACGCCCTGCGGGGCAATCTCGGGGAGGACGATGACCTCGCGGCGGAAGCCCGCCGGAAGAAGCGGCGGCAATTCGACAAGCCGGCCGACGTCGCCGCGCTGCCCGACCCGCTGCGGGGCACGCCCCTGGTGAGTCCTGAGAAGACCGGCGCGGATGCCGACGCGATGCTCCGGAAGATGCTCCCGCCGCGGAGCGACTCGTGGGCCGACTGGTCGTCGGGCATCGAGCCGCTGCACTTCTGCGGCGAGCCGCGCTGGCTGCCCCCCTGCGTGCCGCCGCCGCCGTGCCATCCCAGCCTGCCGCCGCAGCCCTACGATCTGGTCGGGGTTCGCGGCACGCCGACGGACGGCCCGATCTACCGGGGGCCGTGCCAGCCGCGCACCGGCACCCACGACGACTGCCCGCACCCCCACCTGCACCGCCTGCACGACCGGCTCTTCGACGTGTTCTACATGTGGAAGTGACGCCGCCCCCGCGGGGGCAATTTCCGGCGTGTTTCCGCGGGGCCGCTGGCGACCCGCACGGCCATCCGGCAGACTTCTGCCAGCCGCGGGCCGACGCCGCGGGCCCTCCGCGGAGACGGTTTCATGCGGGCTGCAATCATCGGCATCGGCGCGATCGCACGGATGCATGCCAGGGCGCTGGCGGACATTCCCGGTGTGGAGCTGGTCGCCGCGAGCTGCCGGACGGAGGAGAAGGGGCGGGCGTTCGCCGCGGAGCATGGCTGCGCCTGGTATGACGACGCGGCGCGGATGATCCGCCGCGAGAAGCCCGACTTCGTGACAGTGGCCACGCCCTCGGGCGCGCACCTCGACGCCGTGGTCGCGGCGGCGCGGCGCGGCGTCCACGTGATCTGCGAGAAGCCGCTGGAGACCACGCTCAAGCGGATCGACCGCATGCTCGCCGCGGTCGCGAAGGCGGGGGTGACGCTCGGCGCGATCTTCCCGCAGCGGTTCAACCCGGTCATGCGGGCGGTGCGCGACGCCGCTGCCGCCGGCCGGTTCGGCGGCATCGCCGTCGCCGCCAGCTACGTCCCCTGGTGGCGCGACGACGCCTACTACGGTCCCGGCCGCTGGCAGGGCACCAAGGCGCTCGACGGCGGCGGCGCCCTGATGAACCAGTCGATCCACGGCGTGGACGCCCTGCAGTGGGTGGCCGGCGCGGCGATGCCGGGGCTCGCGCCGGGAGAAAGCCCGGTGGAGAGCGTGGTGGCGATGACGGCGGTCCGCGCGCACGATCCGCAGCGGCTCGAGGTGGAGGACACCTGCGTGGCGATCCTGCGGCTGAGGAATGGCGGGCTCGGCCAGCTGCTCGCGGCGACGAGCCTCTTTCCGGGGCAGCTCCGCCGGTTCCTCGTCGGCGGCCGCGACGGCACGGCGGAGATCCTGGAGGAGCAGCTCGTGTCGTGGCGGTTTCGCGACGACGCCGCCGGCGACGCCGCCGTTCGCGAGCGGTTCGGCGGCTCGAGCAGCACGTCGGGCGGCGCCGCCGACCCGATGGCGATCAACTACGCCTGCCACACACGCAACTTCGAGCACTTCCTCGACGCCGTGAAGGCGGGGAGGCAGCCGGAGCTCGACGGGCTCGAGGGCCGCAAGGCGGTGGCGATCGTCGAGGCGTGCTATCGCTCGGCCCGCACCGGCAGGCCCGCCGTGGTGCAGGGGCCGGCATGAACCCGTTCAGAAAGGCATCGCGATGACCAGCGTCGAGCCGATGCGGTTTGCGATCTGCAACGAGACGTTCGCCGACTGGCCACTGGCGAAGGCCTGCGACTTCGCCGCGGAGTGCGGCTACACCGGCCTCGAGGTCGCCCCCTTCACGCTCGCGGCGCTGGCCACCGACATCGACGCCGCCGCCCGCGGCGAGATCAGCCGCACGATCGCCCGCGCGGGGCTCGAGTGCGTGGGCCTGCACTGGCTGCTCGCCAAGACCGAGGGCTTCCACGTCGCCGACCCCGATCCCGACGTGCGGCGGCAGACCGTCGACTACCTGGCGGCCCTGGCCCGGCTCTGCCGCGACCTGGGGGGCCGCGTGCTGGTCTTCGGCTCCCCGAAGCAGCGCAGCCTGAAGCCGGGCGTCACGCCGGCGCAGGCCATCGACCACATCGTCGAGGTGTTCGGCCGGCTCGTGCCCGTGCTCGAGGCGACCGACACCGTCGTGGCGCTGGAGCCGCTCGCACCGAGCGAGACCGACGTGCTCACGACGGCGGCGGAGACCTGCCGGCTGATCGATCGCATCGGCTCGCCGCACGTCCGCCTGCACCTCGACGTGAAGGCGATGTCGAGCGAGGCGACGGCGATCCCCGACATCATCCGCGCCAGCGCACGCCACCTCGAGCACTTCCACGCCAACGACGAGAATCTGCAGGGGCCAGGGTTCGGCGGCGTCGATTTCGCGCCGATTTTCACGGCCCTCGCCGAGGTCTCCTACGCCGGCTGGGTGAGCGTCGAGGTTTTCGACTATGCTCCCGGACCGGAGCGGCTCGCGCGGGAAAGCCTCTCCTACATGCGGCGGGTCGAGGCGGAGCTCGGCTAGGCACGTCGACGGCGCCGTCTTCCGCCGGCCGCCCATTCCGAGTGGAGGGAACGCATCATGGCTGATCTGCCCCACTTTCAGTCGTCCGGATCGGCGGCCTTCGGTTCCGCCGACGGGCCCTGGCACAAGGGCATGACCCGCTACCACTGGTTCGTGCTCATCGTGGCGGCGCTCGGCTGGCTCTTCGACTGTCTCGACCAGCAGCTCTTCACGCTGGCTCGGAAGCCCGCGATGGAGACGCTGCTCGTCTCGGCATCGCTCGACCCGGCCTCCATGACGGCAGACCAGAAGAAGGAGTTCGACGGGAAGGTCAGTTTCTACGGCGGGCTCTCCACCTGCATCTTCATGCTGGGCTGGGCCACTGGGGGCCTGATCTTCGGCGTCATCGGCGACCGCCTCGGTCGCGCCAAGACAATGATGATCACGATCATCATCTACTCGCTCTGCACGGGGCTGTCGGCGCTCTCGCGGGGATTCTGGGACTTCGCCTTCTACCGGTTCATCACGGGGCTCGGGGTGGGGGGTGAGTTCGCCGTCGGTGTGGCGCTGGTGGCGGAGGTGATGCCCGACCGGGCGCGGCCCTACGCGCTCGGCCTGCTCCAGGCACTCTCGGCGGTGGGAAACTTCGCGGCGGCCCTCATCGGGATCGGGCTCGGTCAGGCACAGCTGCACATGGGCACGAAGCTCTACGGCTGGGAGCCGTGGCGGTGGAAGTTCGTCATCGGGGCGCTGCCCGCGGTGCTGGCGCTCGTCATCCGGTCGGGGCTCAAAGAGCCGGAGCGGTGGCAGGAGATGAAGGCCCGGGCTGCCCAGACCGGCGAGAAGCTCGGCGGCTACGGCCCGCTGTTCGCCGACCCGCGGTGGCGGAAGAACGCCATTCTGGGGATGCTCCTGGCCTGTGCCGGTGTGATCGGCCTGTGGGGTATCGGCTTCTTCACGCCCGACCTCGTGCGCAGTGCGTTCCTCAAGGCCTACAAGGCCCAGGGGCTCACCGACCAGGAGATCGCCGGCCGGCTGACGATCTGGCCCGCCGTGGCCATGATGATGATCCAGGTGGGGGCCTTCACGAGCATGATGCTGGCGGCCCGCGTCTGCCAATGGATCGGCCGCAAATCGTTCTTCGCGATCGCGTTTACGCTCGCGATGCTGTCGACGGCCTTCGTCTTCCGCTACCTCGACGACCCGAGCGACATCTGGTGGATGCTGCCCATCATGGGCTTCTGCCAGCTCTCGGTGTTCGCCGGATACGCCATCTACTTCCCGGAGCTCTTCCCGACGCGGCTGCGCAGCACGGGCACGAGCTTCTGCTACAACGTCGGCCGGTTCGTGGCGGCCGGCGGCCCTTTCCTGCTCGGGCTTTTGACGAGCGAGGTCTACAAGGGGATCGAGAGCCCCGCGTGGATGCAAGAGCCGATGCGTCCGGCGGGCATCACGATGTGCGCGGCCTTCCTCTTGGGCCTCGCCGTGCTGCCCTTCCTGCCGGAAACGAAGGGTCGGCCGCTGCCGGAGTGACCCCGGCGGCCTTCCTGCCCCGGTGAGGCCGCCTGCCGGCGACTCCAGCGGTTCGTCGGATGGCCGATTCGTGCCTGGAGACGCGGCGGCTGCTACATTACGGAACGCAGGTCTGTCCCCAATTCACACCACACGGAGATGGCACGTCCATGCGTTGGGAAGGTCGTCGGGAGAGTGAGAACGTCGAGGATCGTCGTGGCATCGGAGGCCCCGTGCTCGTCGGAGGCGGCCTGATCACGCTGCTCTTGATGGTGGCGATGATGTTCCTGGGCTTCGATCCGCAGCAGGTCGCCCAGATCGTGCCCGACCTCGGTGGCGCGGCCGCGCCGCAGGGGCAGGCGGCCCCGGCCAACGACGCCATGACGAAGATGGTGAAGGTCGTCCTCGCCGACAACGAGGACGTCTGGGGCCGTCTCTTTCCCAAGCACTTCCGCGGCCGCTACGCGCCGCCCACGCTCGTGCTCTTCAGCGGGCGGGTGCAGAGCGCCTGCGGCATGGCGAGCGCGGCGGCCGGGCCCTTCTACTGCCCGCTCGACAAGAAGGTCTACATCGACCTCGCGTTCTACGACGAGCTGAAGCGACGGTTCGGGGCGCCGGGCGACTTCGCCCAGGCCTACGTCATCGCCCACGAGATCGGCCACCACGTGCAGAACCAGCTGGGCATCAGCAACAAGGTGCAGTCGATGCGGCAGCGGCTCTCCGACCGGGACTACAACAAGCTCTCCGTGCGGATGGAGCTGCAGGCCGACTTCCTGGCCGGCGTCTGGGCGCACCACGTGGCCCGCTACGCCGGCATCCTCGACGAGGAGGACATCCGCGAGGCGGTGAATGCCGCTGCCGCGATCGGCGACGACAGGATCCAGAAGCAGTCGCAGGGCTATGTCGTGCCCGACGCGTTCACGCACGGCACGAGCGAGCAGCGGGTGCGGTGGTTCCTCTATGGATTGAAGACCGGCAACCCGGAGCTCATGGACCGCGCGTTCGAGGTCGACGAGCCCTGATCCGGTCCAGGCCATCGCGGCCGATGAGTCGATGGGCCAATGAGCCGATGAGCCCATGAACAGGGCGGCGGGCCCGTGGTGAGCGGCTTCGGCCGGGCGGGCAGCATGAAGATCCTCCTCACGGGCGCCACAGGGTACGTCGGCGGCGAACTGCTGCCGGTGCTCGAGGCATCCGGTCACGCCGTGCGGTGCCTCGCCCGCCGGCCGGAGAAACTCGCCGGCCGCACCGGGGCCGCCACGGAGGTGCTCGCGGGAGACGCGGCCGACACGGACGTTCTCGCCCGGGCCTGCGCCGGCGTCGACGTGGCCTACTGGCTGGTCCACTCGATGGAGGCCGGCGTGGACTTCGAGCGGGCCGACCGGCTGGCCGCCGAACGGTTCGCCGCGGCGGCCCAGGCGGCCGGAGTGCGCAGGATCGTCTACCTGGGCGGGCTCGGCGCCGACGACGACACGCTCTCGCCGCACCTGCGCAGCCGGCACGAAGTGGGGGCGATCCTGCGGGCCAGCGGCCTCGACGTGGTCGAATTCCGGGCATCGATCGTGATCGGTGCCGGCAGCTTCTCGTTCGACCTCGTGCGGACGCTCGTGGAGCGGCTGCCGGTGATGATCTGCCCGGCCTGGCTGGCGACGCCCACCCAGCCGATCGCGATCGCCGACGTGGTGGCCTACCTGGCCGCGGCCGCCGAACTGCCGCCGGGGCCGGCGCGGATCTTCGAGATCGGCGGCCCGGACAGGGTGTCGTATGGCGCTATCATGCGGGAGTACGCGGGACAGCGGGGCCTCCATCGGCTCATGATCCCCGTGCCGGTGCTGACGCCGCGGCTCTCGAGCCTGTGGCTGAAACTCGTGACGCCGAGGTATTCGAAGGTGGGACGCAAGCTGATCGACGGACTCAAGAACCCGACGGTGGTCACCAACGACGCGGCGCTGCGTCAGTTCGCGATCCGGCCGCGCTCGCTGCGGGTGGCTGTCGGCGAGGCGATGGTCCACGAGGACACCACGTTTGCGGGAAAACGCTGGGCCGACCTTGCCGATCTCGAAGACCTGCCGCGGCGGTACGGCGGCAAGACCGAGGGCACGCGGCTCGTGGACCACCGGCACCAGGTCGTGGCGGTGGCGCCCGACAGGGCGTTCGCCGCGATCGAGCGGATCGGCGGGGGCAACGGCTGGTACGCCTGCAACTGGCTCTGGCAGGTGCGCGGCTGGATGGACACGCTGATCGGTGGGCCGGGGATGGCGCGCGGCCGCCGCGACCCGAAGCGTCTCGCCGCCGGCGAGAAGCTCGACTGCTGGCACGTCGAGATCTGCGACCCGCCGCGACGGCTGCGGCTGGCGGCCGAGATGAAGATGCCGGGCCGCGGCTGGCTGGAGTTCGAGGTCGTGCCGCGGGACGGCGACGTCACGATCCACCAGACGGCCGTCTTCGACCCGCACGGGCTCGGCGGCCTGGCCTACTGGTATGCGATCTGGCCGCTCCACGAGCTCGTCTTCCGGCGGATGCTCGCCGGGATCGCCCGCGCCGCTGTCCGCGGCGGGTGACGCAGGTGCGCCTGCGTTTCATGCGTGGCGCTGCTACGTACCAGGACGCAGATGCAGATGCCCGCAAACGCGTGAGCGATCGCCGCCGGGCCGGCAAAAGTCTCCTCGCGGGATGATTTCGCACGACGTTCTTTCACGCTGCACTCGTCCTCAGGATGCGAAATCCTCCAAGCTCATCGAGCTTCCGCCGTTCCCGGCTCAGCCGTTCGGTCGGCTTCACGTCGTCGACACAACTCAATCGGATCCACTCCAGGTTCCAAACATGGCATGGGCAGCACCGGGCCGGGCTGGAGAGGGTTGGGTTTGAGGATCTGCTGGAGCGCAGCACGGAACCCGTATCCAATTCCGGTGCAAAAGCGATTCAGCTCGTGCCGAGTCGCTCCTCTGGCGAAAAATCCCGGCCCGTCACAGCACCTCGGCTGGCCGCTGGGGGCAGGCGTCGCAGGCCTCCTGCCGCTCGATCTGGATCGTCGTGTGGGCGATGCGAAACCGCTCGCGAAGCAGCGTGTTCGCCGCCGCCAGCACGCCGCCGTGGTGGGCCTGATCGGGCACCACCAGGTGCACCGTGAGTGAGATCTCGCTCGTGCTCGCGCCCCAGACATGCAGGTCGTGCACCTCGACGACGCCGGGCACGGACTCAAGCGCCGCCGCGAGAGCCGCCGCGTCGACGCCCCGCGGCACGGCGTCGAGCGAGAGATCGACGCTCTCGCGGAAGAGATCCCAGGTGCCCGCCACGATGACCAGCGTGATCACGATGCTCACGAGGGGATCGATCCACGGGAGCGATGTGAGCATGACGGCGATGCCCGCGACGACGACTCCGGCCGACACCGCCGCGTCGGCCACCATGTGCAGGAACGCCCCGCGGACGTTGGCGTCGCCGGCGCGGCCCCGCATGAAGAGCAGTGCCGTCAGCGTGTTGATGACGACACCGAGCGTTGCCACCGCGATCATCACCGGGCCGGCGACGGGCTGCGGATCCCGGAGCCGCTGCACCGCCTCCCACAGGATCGCGCCGCAGGCGGTCAGCAGCAGCACGGCGTTGCCGAGCGCCGCGTAGATCGTCGTGCGGCGGAAGCCCCAGGTGTACCGGCGCGTGGGCGGCCGACGCGCCAGCCGGCTCGCCGCCCACGCCAGGAGCAGGCCGATCACGTCCCCGGCATTGTGGCCCGCGTCGGCGACCAGCGCCAGGGACGACGCCCACACGCCGCAGGCGAACTCGACGACGACGAAGGCCGCGTTCATGGCGACGCCGGCCGCCATCGCCCAATCGAGCTGGTCGGGCGACAGGCCGTGGCAGTGCCCGCCGTGCCCGTGGCCCACATGGTGGTGGCCACCGTGGTCGTGGTCATCGTCGGAGCATGCGGGCATCATGCTAGGATGATACCAATGGGCATATTTTCGGCGAGCACGTTTTCCGCCGCGATCCTCCTGTTTTTCGTGATGGATCCGATCGGCAATATCCCGCTGTTCGTGGCGGCGCTGCGTCCGGTCGAGCCGCACCGACGGCTGTGGGTCGTCGGCCGCGAGCTCCTCATCGCGTTCGGGCTGCTGGTCGGCTTCCTCTACGCCGGCCGGCCGCTGCTGGCGCTGCTCGGCATCTCCGAGCCCGCGCTCACGATGGCAGGCGGCATCGTGCTGTTCCTTATCGCGCTGAAGATGGTCTTTCCGGCAGCCCACGGGCCGCTGGGGGAGACCGTCGAGGGGGAGCCCTTCGTGGTGCCGCTGGCGATTCCCTACATTGCCGGCCCCTCGGCGCTGGCCACCGTGCTGCTCATGACCAGCCGCGATCCCAGCCGCCACGTCGAGTGGCTGGCCGCGGTGTCGCTGGCGTGGGCGGCGTCGGCGGCGATCCTCCTCGCGGGGTCGTGGCTCAGCAGGCTCCTCGGCGAGAAGGGGATCGTGGCGATCGAGCGGCTCATGGGCATGGTGCTGGTGGCGTCGGCGGTGCAGATGTTCCTCGACGGCGCGATGAAGGCGACACGTTCCTAGCCGAGCGGCCGTGGGCGGCTCGGCAGACACCAATCCGGAGGCATCGAGATGACGAGGTTCAGGACGGGGCCGCTGCGGGTGGCGGCGATCGGGCGGACGGGCCGCGGCGACTGGGGCCACGCGATCGACGAGCTCTGGACCGGCACGGAAGCGGCGCAGATCGTGGCCGTGGCGGACGAGTCCGAGGAAGGGCTCGCCAAGGCGGTCGCCCGGAACACGCTGCCCGCCTCCGCGGGGTACCGCGACTGGAAGGCCATGCTCGCCGAGGTGAAGCCCGATGTCGTCGCGATCTGCATGCGGCACATCGACTGCCATGCCGATATGGCGGTGGCCGCGGCGCAGGCCGGCGCGAAGGGGATCTTTCTCGAGAAGCCGTTCGTGCGCACGCTGTCCGAAGCGGACGCCGTCATCGACGCCTGTCGGCAGGCGGGCACGAAGCTGCAGCTCGCGTATGTCAACCGGCACTCGCACGCCTATGCGGCGACCCGCGACCTCATCGAGGACGGGCGCATCGGCAAGGTGCTGGAGATCCGCTGCCGCGGCAAGGAGGACGCGCGGGGCGGCGGCGAGGACCTGTGGGTGCTCGGCTGCCACGTGCTCGACCTCATGGTCGACCTCGGCGGCGCGCCGCAGTGGTGCCAGGCGACCGTCACGCTCGGCGGCAGGCCGATCACGAAGGCCGACGCCGTCGAGGGGCCCGAGGGCATCGGGCTCATCGCGGGCGACGCCGTGGCCGCGATGTTCGGCCTGGCGGACGGACCGGTCGGGTATTTCGCGAGCGTCCGTGAGGCCGGTCTCAAGCAGCCGAATTTCGGGCTCACCGTGGCGGGCACGAAGGGCGCCGTGCACATCCGGCCCGACCAGGTGCCGCAGGCGTACCTTCGCGAGGCGCCGCTCTGGCGGGTCGACAAGGAGTTTCCATGGAAGCCGATCGGGCCCGAGGGGCTCGATGTGCCGCCGCCTGCCAGCGACGTCGATCGGGCGGCCGAGCGGGCCGGCTGGGGACGGCGGGCCGTGGCGGATCTGGTCGACGCCATCGCGGAGGATCGCCAGCCGGAGACCGGCATGTACGCGGGGCGGACCGTGCTCGAGATGACAGCGGCGATCTACCGGTCGGCGGTCGACGGCGGGCGGGTCAGCTGGCCCATGAAGTCGGCCGGCAGCCCGCTCTCCTGACACGCACGGGCGCGCCGCCCGGCGTCCTCATGCCGGCCGGCGTGCGGCAGCCGAACTGGCGCTCATGGCGCGTCATTGAAAGGGCCATGCCCGGGCGAGTTCCCTGGCAGCATCCGTGCCGTGGGGACCGGTCCGTGGTCGTCGAGAATGCCGGTCGGATGTCCGCCGGTCATCAACCGCTTCTTCTCACCCGGGCATGGCCAAAGATCGTCAGGCCGTCAGCTCGTCCAGCCGGCGGCGGAAATCGGGCATTTCGTTCGTGATGCACGCCGTCCAGGCGGCGGGCTGCCAGAGCTCGACGCACACCGCGGCGCCGACGACCAGCAGATCCGTTCCCGGCTCGACCGCCAGGAATTCCCGGAAGCCCTCCGGCAAAACGAGCCGGCCGCGTTCCGCGAGCGTCACCAGCGTGTGACGCGTCGACAGCAGGCGGCCGAGTTCCTGCACCTGCCCCACGCGCTGGGCGAGCAGGCCGGCCTGCAGCTTGCTGCGAACGACGTCCATCGCCGTATCGATCCGTGGCTTCCAGACGGCGGCGGGCCACAGCGACAGGCACCCGGCCCGCTCCTTGGCGAGCACCATCCGCTGTCCGGAGGCCAGCAGGGGCCGCGTCAGCTCCGGGGGGAGCGACAGCCGAAACCGCTCGTCGAGCGTGCGGCTGAACTCGCCGATCAGCAGGTCCGCGGCGGTGCTCATACCTGCCAATCACGGGCGACCGTCCTCCGTGTGAAGCCCGCAGCGGCTCAGGGGCGGGCCGCGCGGGAGCATCCATTCCGATGGGCTCTTGTGGGCTTTGAACCCACTAAAAACTCCCAGCTAGGGTGTTTTTTGGGCCGAAATCCCACGAGAGCGGCGATTTTACAGCGCGTTCGGAAAAGTGCAACCGGCGGGACGAACTGCCGCCGACGGGGCGCACAGCGTGGCGGCAAGCGGCGGACAGGCCCTGGCGATGGCGCGCTGCGGGGGCGGGCACGCACGAACGACCGGCCGCACGCGGCGATCGCGATAAACTGCTGCGCCGCAAGGGCGTCTGCCCTCGGCCCGTCAGCGGCAGGAACTGCAGTTGCAGCCTTCGCCACAGTCGCCGCCGTTCTCTTTCTTGAAGGCCTTCAGGGCGGCGGCCTCCTTCGAGAGCTTGAACTCGGGCCCGGCGGGGAAGTACTGGATGTCATCCTGCAGGTAATACGCGCTGGGCAGCGTCTGGCCGCCGACGTCCACCTGGCAGCCGGTTGTCGCGAGGCCTCCAGCAGCCAAAGCCAGCAGGGCGAACCGGACGGCGGCACGGCGGGAAGGCGACGGTGAAACGGCGTTTTCCATGATGCTGCCCCGAAGAATTCGCGGTATGGTCCAGCGGAGATCGATTTGCTCCAGGCGGAGGCTGATGGCTCAGGAGCGATCCACCGGCTGCATGGAGCAGGGGAAGTATCGACCGTTACAGTCCGCAAACTTGCGACAACCGGGAAAATCGGCGCGACCCGGCCGCTCGGCCCCCGAGTCGTCCTTGCCTTGGCATCCCAGATTGCCAAGGCAGTGCGGGCGGGGAGGCAAAGGTAACCCGCGGCATTCTCCGCTTCCTGCTAAAACACCGGGCATGAGGTCGCGCATGAGGTGGGGACGCCGGCTGTTCGGAGGATTGCTGGCCGCGACGGCCTGCCTCACCGCTGCCAGCGCCGTCGGCCAGGTCGTGCTGCCACCCGGGCTGGGCGCGGCGGGAGGGCAGACGGTTCCGTCGCCGGGATTCGACCTGGCGCTGCAGGCGCTCGCCGCCGGCGAATTCACGGCCGCGCTCGAGATCGCCAATCGGGAGTATCGCGGGGGCGTGCGGGCCGGGGGCCAGCAGTGGATCGACTCCATTGCCTCCGCCGCGGTCATCGGCGAGTGCCAGTTCGAACTGGGCAACCTGCGGGAGGCAGTGGCTGCCTACGACGACGCCCTGCGGCTCTCCGCCATCCACGGTGAGTGGCTGCTCTCGGTGCAGTTTCCTCCCGCGGGCCCGCGGCCGATGACGCAGCAGAGGGTGGCGACATGGGGCCGCAGCCAGCGCAACGCATCGCCGTCGGTGATTCCCGACAGAATGTCGATCAGGCAGGGCACCGCCGATCCTCGCGGCGTGCTGCAGCAGGGGGGCGTGCTGTCGGCCCCCGTCAACTACCCGGTTCGTCCGCAGGAGATCATGCGGGCGCTCGTGATGGCGATCTATCGCCGCGCGGTGATCCTCGGCGAGGCGGGCAGGGAAGGGCCTGCGATCGACGAGGCGACGAAGGTGCTGCAGCGCCGGCCGGCCCCGCAAAACCATTATTCGCAGTCGTGGGTGGAAGTGGCCCTGGGGACCGCATTGTGGGCGCAGGGCAAACCCGACCAGGCGAAGCAACTGCTCGGCCGCAGCCTGTTGGTCGGGAGCCAGTACGACCATCCGCTGACGTCGTGGGCCCTGATCGTGCTGGGGCGGATCGAACTCGACGCGGGGCAGCCCGCCGCGGCCGCGCGGCTCTTCGAGGAGGCGACCTACACCGCCGCCGACTACCGAGACGCCCGAGCGTTGGAGGAGGCGTTCCGCCTGCTTGCCGTGTCGTCGATGGTGGCGGGGGTCCGCGGGGTCCCGCCGGCGATCCGCGGCGGCGCCGACTGGGCGAAGGGCCCGCTGCCGTTGCTGCGGGCAGTGCTGCTCGGAATGGAGGCTGAGGCGCTGGCCGTCGCGGGTGAGCCACTGGCCGCCGCCGGCGCGCTCGCCGACATCGATAGCCGCGTCCTCCGCGGCGATCCCGGCCGCGGGCAGGTGGGCGCCCAGCACGCTTATGCGGCGGCGCTGACCGCCTACGCGGCAGGAACGCTCGCCGTGGGCGATCGTGAGATGGAACGCGCCATCGCGATCGCCCGGAGCCGCAGCGGCACGCTGTTTCGGACGCAGCGGCTGGTGGAGTCGCTGCTCGCCGGGGGCAACGCCGTGTCCGATCGGCAGGCCGACGCGCTGTTCGCGACGCTGCTCGGCGATCCCTCGGCCCGCGACGTGGCGATCGATCCACTCAACGCCATCGCAGCCGTGTCGACGCCGCGGCAGGAGGCGTTCGACGCGTGGGCTGCGGTGGCCGCCCGCCGCGGCGACGACGCCCTGCTGAACGCTGCCGAGACGGCCGTCCGCAGCCGCTGGCTGGCGACACAGCCGGTCGGCGGCCGCCGCATGGCCGCCGCCCGGCTGCTCGCCGCCGATGCCGCCGCCCTGCTGCCGGCCGATGCAGCCCGCCGGGCCGCGCTCCTCGCCCGCCATCCAGAACTGTCGGCTCTGCTCGACGAGATGGTCCGCACCCGCACCGTGCTCACCGCCGCGCTCCTCGCGGCGGCCCGGCCGGCCGGCGATCGGGATGCGGCTGCCCTTCCCGGCGATGCCGGCGCCTGGCGGGACTACCGGCAGCAGTCCGCGCGGCTCGAGCCGCTCGTCGCCGGCATCGCGGCCGGCCGCGACGCACCTTCGATCGACATGCCTCCGCTCACGGCCGCCGCCGAGATTCGCCGACGCCTGGCGCCCAGGCAGCTCATGCTCTCGTTTCACTGGACATCCTCCGGGCTCATGGCGGCCCTCGAGTCGCACGACCGCGTGCGCGTGTGGAACGTGCGGCAGGCGGCGGCACTCACGAAAGAGATCGGCGGTCTGGCCCGCGGGCTGTCACTGTTCGAATCGTCGATGCCGCTGCAGACGGATCGGCTCCTTGCGGGAGAGTGGCCTCTCGCCAGCGAGCGGATCGAGCGGCTGCTGTTCGAGAACTCGCAGGTCACGTTGGGCGAGGGCATCGACGAGCTCGTGATCGTTCCCGATGGCGTCCTCTGGTATCTGCCCTTCGAACTGCTGCCGGTGGGGACTGCACGGCCCGCAGTCGGCGACCAGGCTGTGGCCGCCGCGACCGGCCAACGTCGGCTGCGGGACGTCTGCCGAATCCGCTACTGCCCGACCCGCAGCCTCGCCGTGCTGCCAGCGGGCCAAGCCGGGGGGAAAGGCCCCGTCGGCATCCACGCGGGACGGCTGATGCGCGGCGACAAGCCGACGGTCGCGCAGGAGGTTGAGACGCGGCTCATCGGCGCGATCGACCATGCGCTGCCGCTGCCCACGGCGTCGCAGGTGCCGACACCGTTTGTCGCCTCGCTCTTCGACACCTTGGTCGTGGTCGAGGAATCGACGACGCCCGACGGCGGCGCCGCCCGCACGCTCATGGCGGCCCAGCCGGGCCGGCAGGGCATGACGCATGCCGACTGGCTCGAGCCTCCGGCCAAGCGGCCCCGGTGCGTGGTGCTGCCCGGCATGCAGACGGCGATGGCCGGAGGGCTCGTGAAGCTGCCGGCGCAGCCCGGGGAGGAACTGTTCCTCGCGGTCACCGGGCTGATGGTGGCCGGCAGCCGCACGGTGCTCGCCAGCCGTTGGCGGACGGGAGGCGAATCGAGCATCGATCTGGTGGAGGAGTTCCTGCGCGACCGCGGCGGGGCGGGGGTGAACGCCGACCCTCCGACGCCGGCGGAGAGTTGGCAGCGGGCGGTCGACATCGTGACGGCGGAACAGCCCGACCTCGGCCGTGAGCCCCGCGTGAAGCAGTCGCCGGACGCCGTGCTGGCCGACGGCACGCACCCGTTCTTCTGGGCCGGCTACCTGTTGGCCGACTGCGGCGACGGACGCTTTCCCGCGGCGCCGGTGGCGCAGCAGCCGGCGCAGCAGCCGGCGCAGCAGCCGGCGCAGCAGCCGGCGCAGCAGCCGGCGCAGCAGCCGGCGCAGCAGCCGGCGCAGGCGCGGCCCCCGCAGGCCGCGGCTCCGAACGCGCAGCCCCGGCAACCGGCGGCGCCGGCTCGGGCCGAGCAGCCGCTGGGTCCACCGGCTGCCGCGCCGGCTGGGGGTCCGCCGGCTGCCGTGCCGCCCGCTGCTCCGCCCGTCGCCGGTCGACGTCCTCTCAACCCGGTCGCCCCGCCGCAGCCGAATCCGTAGACCACGCTCGAGGCGACATGTTCGAGACCGCTTCCGACCTGCTCGGCTCCGGACCGCTGCCGGGCTTCGTCACGCTGGCCGTCGTGACATTCGTGGCCGGCGCCGTGAACGCGGTGGCGGGCGGTGGCACGATCCTCACGTTCCCGGTGCTGGCGTCGATCCTCCCGCCCGATCCCGGCAGGATGGTGACCGCCAACGCGACGAGCACCATCGGGCTGTGGCCGGGCGCCATCGCCGGCGCCTGGGCGTATCGCGACGACCGCGTTGGGCAGCCCGCGTGGACGGGCTGGCTCCTGGTGCCGAGCGTGGCCGGGGCGGTGACGGGCACGCTGCTCGTGCTGGTGCTGCCGCCCCGGACGTTCGAGATCTGCGTCCCGTGGCTGATCCTGCTGGCCGCGACGCTGTTCGCGGTGCAGCCCCGTCTCTCCCGCTTCGTCGCCGCGCCACCCCCGGGCGGCGAGGCCCGGTCGGTCGCGCCGGGAGCCCGGCCGGAGGCGTCGCGGCTGGGGCTCGCCGCCCTGCTTCAGTTTCTGGTGGGAGTCTACGGCGGCTACTTCGGCGCCGGCATCGGCATCCTGATGCTCGCCGTGCTCGGGCTGTTGGGCCTCGGCGACATCCACCGGCTCAACGCCGTGAAGAACGTCCTCGGCATGGCGATCAACGGCACGGCGGCCATCCTGTTCGCCGCCGGATCGCTCCTCGGCGGCGCGACCGACGTGTCGTGGCCGCACGCGGCGGTCATGGCGGTCGCCGCCGTGCTGGGAGGCTTGGCCGGCGCCGGCGTCGCCCGCAGGCTGCCGGCCACGCTGGTCCGTCGGTTCGTGGCCGCCGTCGGCTTCGCCCTCGCCGCGTACTACTTCTGGCGGCGCGGTTGAGCGACGCGGTGATGGACAGGCCTCGGCCGCCCGCCTACGCTGTCGACACCGGCGACTCGCGGCCCGGTTCCTGCGGCCCGGTTCCTCCCGTGCGGCCTTGCGGTCCGCGATCCGATGCTCGTCCGAACAGACGGTCTCACGAAACGGTACGGAGCGTTCGTCGCGCTCGACGGCTGCTCGCTGGACGTTCCGCAGGGGGAGATCTTCGGCCTGCTGGGGCCCAACGGCGCCGGCAAGACGACGCTGCTGCGGCTGCTGATGGGCTACATCACGCCCGCCTCCGGCACGGCCTCCGTGGCGGGATTCGACTGCGTCCGTGAGTCGCTCGAGGTGCGGGCCCGCACCGCCTACCTGCCGGGCGAGGCCCGGCTGTTCCGGCGGATGAACGGCCACCGCGTGATCGACTTCTTCGCGGGGCTGCGGGCGGGCTGCCGACGCGACTCCGCCCTCCGGCTGGCCCGGCGGCTCGACCTCGACTGTTCCCGGCAGGTGGCCCGCATGAGCACCGGGATGCGACAGAAGCTGGCGCTGGCCGTGGTCCTGGCGACCGACGCAACGCTGGTGATCCTCGACGAGCCGACGGCCAACCTCGATCCCACGGCGCGGGCGGAGGTGCTGGCGCTGGTGCTGGAGGCCCGCGCGGCCGGCCGCACCGTGATCTTCTCGTCGCACGTCCTTTCCGAGGTGGAGGAGACCTGCGACCGCGTGGCGATCGTGCGGGCGGGCACGCTGGTGCACGAGCAGTCGCTGGAGCACCTGCGCCGCTGCCACAGGATCAGGGCGCGGCTGCGCGGCGGCCTCGGCGCGGTTCCCGCCGCGCTCGCGGAGAGCGTGTCGGTCGTCGAGCAGGGGGACGGCACGGTCGTCATGGAGGCCGGGGCGTCGCTGGCGCCGCTGCTCGGCTGGCTGGCCACGCTGCCGCTCGACGAGGTGCGGGTCGAGCCGGTGGGACTCGCCGCCGTCTACGACCGGTTCCACCGCGCCGGCGAGCGTGCCCCGGCGGAAAACGTCGCGCACGGCGACTCCCCTGCCGAACTCGCGGGTCGTCGCAGCAGGTGACTCGAGACGGCTCCACCAGGGCGGCGACCGTCGCCGAGCGCGGGGGGACTGCTACACTGCCGTCATGTGGAACACGGCCATCTGGAAGAAGACGTGGGGCGACCAGCGGGTGCTCGTCCTGTCGCTGACGGCGCTCTGGGCGGTGTTTCCCTTCATCTACATCTGGCTGTCGGCGCAGATCCCGATGCCGGCCTTCCAGGACGTGCTCCTGCGGGCGATCCCCAAGGATTGGCAGCGGCTCTCGGGCGTACCGTTTTCGGAGGTGGCGACGCACGCCGGCCGCGTGGCACTCGCGTTCGTGGACCCGGTCGTGGTGCTTGCCGCCACGGTCTGGGGGATCACCCGCGGCAGCGACGCCGTCTCCGGACAGCTCGAGCGCGGCACGATGGAGATGGTGCTCGCGTCGCCGGTGCGGCGGACGGCGGTGTTCGTGACGCAGGCCGTCGCGACGACGGCGGCGGCCGCGGTCCTCTGCGGGGTGCTGTTCGCGGCCGTGAGCGCGGCGATCACGCTCGGGCCGTGGGCCGGCAAGGTCGATCCCCTGCGGTTCCTGCCGCCGGCGGCCAACGTGTTCGGTCTCATGGTCTGCATCGCCGGCATTGCGGCCTGCGTCTCAGCCGCCGACAGCTATCGCTGGCGGACGGTCGGCATCCTCTGCGGCTTTTACGTCGTGTCGTTGCTCGCCAAGCTCGTGGGCCGGATGAGCAGGAGTCTGTCGTGGGTCGGCTACGTGTCGGTGCTCAACGCCTACGAGCCGCAGCGTCTGGTCGGCGATCCCGCGGAGTCGTGGCAGCTGCTCGCGGCCTACGACACCGTGCTGATCGGCGTGGGTGTGGCGGCCTACGCGGTGGGGGCGGTGCTGTTCGCGAAGCGGGACCTGCCCGCGCCGTTGTGAGCCGTCGCCGGCCGGGGCGGTGCCGCTGCGCCGCGGGGCCGATTCGACCCGGGACAGATTCCGATGGCAGCCGGAAGGCCTCGCGGCCCATACTATTGACGAGGCGTGACGTGGCGGCCCAGGGCCGTCGTCGGAGAGGAGGCCCGTCGATGAGGAGCAACATGGGTGTGTCGAGCGGTTCGTCGGTCTGGCGGCTCGTGCCGTGGGTCGCGCTGGCGATCCTGGCCGGCTGGATGGCGTGTGGCGGCGTGGCGACCGCGCAGCCGGACGCCGACGATGCCTCCCCTGGCCAGAAGGATCTCGACGCCGCGATCGACGCGAAGCTGTCGGCCGACGACATCGACGACTACGCGAACGTGCTCGACCTCTGCCGCCGGGCGATCGCCAAGGGGCTGGCGGAGGATCAGAAGCGTTTCGCCGAGGATCTCTACACCGACACGCTCATCTATCGGGCCGGCCGGATCGTGCAGGCCATCTACAACGTCGAGCGTCCCGACAGGCAGTGGCCCCGGCTGCGGTCGTTCGCCATGCGCGACCTCAACGAAGTGGTCGAGAGGAATCCCGAGCTGGGCGAGGCCCAGCTCATGATCGCCCAGCTGGAGAGCCTGCCCGGCGGCGACCGCGAACGGGCCCGAGCGGCGGCCCAAAAGGCCCTCGAACTGCTGCCCGACGACCGGCTGCAGTCGGCGCAGGCCCACGCCGTGCTCGGCACCATGGCCGACGACGATGATCGCGAGGAGCGACTGTCGCACTACGACAAGGCGGTCGAGCTCGCGCCCGGAGACAAGGACATCCGCCGGGCCCGCGGCCTCTTCCACCTGCTCCAGGAGAATTTCGCCGAGGCCCAGGCGGATCTCGAGGCGGCGGCCGAGGCCGACCCCGAGGACGCGTCGCTGCAGGAGGCGCTCGGGCTGGCGCTGATGATGGACGAGAAGCTGGACGCTGCTCGGGAGGCCTTCGACCGCGCGCTCAAGCTCGACCCCGACTCGGCCAGTGCTCTCTTGCAGCGGGCGCGGCTGCGGGCACTGCGCGGCGACCGGCCCGAGGCGATCGCCGACCTCGACAAGGCCATCGGCATCGCACCCGACGAGGCGCTGCTGCTGGTGCTGCGGGCGCGGATCCATCAGCAGTCGGGCGACTCGGCCCGGGCAGCCGCCGATCTCGAACGGGTGCTGGAGAAGACCCCCGACCATCCGGCGGCATTGGAGCTGCGTGGGCTGATCGCGGCGGACAAGCAGGACTTTGCCGCGGCGATCCGCGACTTCCGCAGGCTCGTGTCCCAGCGACAGGACGACGTGGTGCTCGTCGGCCAGCTCGGCACCCTCTACCTGATGGCGAAGCAGCCACGGCAGGCGATCAAGCGTTTCTCCCGCGGCCTCGAGATCGACGAGAACAACTTTCCCTGCCGCCGCGGCCGCAGCGACGCCGAGATTTCAATCGGCGACCATGCCGCGGCGTTGGCCGACCTGGAGAAGGCGCTCACGCTCCAGCCCGAGGATTCCGGCGTGCTCAACAACCTGGCCTGGCTCCTGGCGACCTCCCCCGACGACGCGATCCGCGATGGCAAGCGGGCCATCGAGCTGGCCACGAAGGCGTGCGAGGTGACGGAGTGGAAGCAGCCGCACATCGTCAGCACGCTCGCCGCGGGGTATGCCGAGTCGGGCGACTTCGACTCCGCCCGCAAGTACAGCCAGCGTGCCGTCGACGGCGAGGACGTGGCTGCCGAGGTGAAGCAGCAGCTCGAGGGGGAATTGGCCAGCTACCAGGCCGGCAAGCCGTGGCGCGAGCGGCAGGAGCAGGAAGAGCGGCCTCTGGAAGGGGATGCCGCCGCCGCAGATGAAGACCGCGGCGGCGCAGCGGAGCCGGCTCCCACTCCGGCAGCCGCGAGCAATCGCCGCCCCTTCGACTGAGTCACGCCCTTCGGGCCGCGGCCCGAAGGGCTCGCGTCACCGCGATGCGGCCGCAGCGTTCTGCTCGGCCACCGCGGCGTCGTGGCGGACCGCGGCCCGGGCCGCGGCGGCCAGGTCACCCGCCCGCTGCCAGGCGCGGTAGGCGAGCATCTCGGCGGCGACCGTCTTGTCGGGCCGCTCGTCCGCCGTGGCCCGCACGGCGATCCGTTCGGCTGCCATGGCCAGGCCGGCGGCACGGGGGGCATCGAGCCCGCGCAGCGGGATCTGCTTGAGCGACCTGAGTTCCGCGTCGATCGCGTCGAAGTCGTAGGCGACCGAGGCGGCGGCGATCGCCCTGGCCACGAGGCTCGCCTGGCCCGACGCCTCACCCAGTCGCCGCGACTCGTCCAGCAGGAGCCAGCAGATCGCACGGTCCTGCTCTGTGCCCGCCGCCGCCAGCAGCGTCTCGGCGGCCTGCCTGGCACCGGCCGCCGACGCAGCGTGGGAGAGCGGCTCGCGGAACCGTCTGCGGAACTCCGGCCGCGCGACGGCGATGTCCTGCGGCGTGGGCAGGGCCGTCGCAGCCGCAGCCGCGCCGAGCTGCCGCATCGCGGGCCGCCCAGGCTGATCCGTGGCCGGCGCTGCGGCATCCGGCGCGTCGCCCCGCACCGCGCGCGGTGCCGCCGCCAAGCAGCAGAGGCAGCAGAGGATCACAGTCAGCGAGCGCATGGGGCATCCGCGGGGATGGCTCCATGCTACATCGGCGCCGAGACGCGGCGTCAGCGGCCGGGGTAGTAGTGCGACAGGTTTTGGAAGGTCGAGGCGTGCCCCGTGGGGCGGATCGACTCGCTGGCCCGGATTGGCGCTCGCTGGATGTTTCGCACCTGGCCCTGCAGCTGCGAGATCTGTCGCGACTGCTGCATGCCCGTCTGCATCTGCCTCTGCACCTGTTGCTGCTGCTGCACCAGTCCCTGCATGGCGCCCAGCGTGGCCCCGGTCAGGGGGTTGCTGCCCTGGAAGCCGAGCGCCGTGTAGGGGCTCAGCGTCGGCCGCTTGTAGATGCTGGAGAACGGCGGATTGGAGCCGGTGGTCCCGCCGCCCACCGGCCCCTGTGCGGCCGCGTCGCTCCCGGATGCCAGGCAGGCCGCAGTGAGGCCGGCCAGGAGCAGCAGGGTCGGGCGGGACAATCGTCGCCGGTCGGAGCGATGCATGGTCTGTCTCCTGTGATCGAACCCTTCCACCCTACACCACCGCGTGTTTCGCCGCACGCGGGCCGTGGCCCGCATCGCCCCGCCGGCCGCGGCGGGTCATTGCTCCGCGGTTCCCAGGCTGGCGATCGCCCGGTCCATCAGGACCCTCAGGGCCGCCTTCACGAGCGGCTTGTCGTGGATCCAGGCGGCGAATTGCTCGCCGTGGGCCGCATAGAGGTCACGCAGCCAGTCGGGAGCCTCGGTCAGCATCCACGCCCGGAACAGCAGCCACCGCGGGTCGTCCGCTCCGTACACTTCGCGAGCCACCCAGCAGAAGACGCCCGGGTTGAAGCCGAAGGGGAGCCGGTTGAACGTCTGGACGGTCTGCACGCCGACGAGGCCGAACCCGAAGATCCGCTCGAACGGCCCGCAGATCTTGTCCACGATGCTATCGAAGGCGACGAACGGATCCTGGCCGATGAAGACGCGGTCGCCCGGCAGCAGCTGGTAGTTGGTGGCCGTCGAGCCGCCCTTCATGATCGCCTCGATGTCGACGGGCAGCACCTGGTCGCAGCCGACGCCCGAGGGTGCGGGGCGGGCGATCCAGATGTCCTTGCTCGAGAGCTTCGAGAGGCCGTTGATGCCGGCGATGGCGTCGAGCACCGTCTCGTTGCCCGTGATCGGGAAGCGGACGACGTTGTCGCCGTAGCCGGCCCCCTCAGTGATCACGTAGTAGACCTTCGAGTTGTAGCTGAACACATCGACCGCCACGAGCGGGGCGTCGAGGTAGTTGGCGAGCTGCTTCTCGATCGCGACCTTCGCCTCGGTCAGCGTCATGCCGGTGACGAACACGTTGCCGTAGGTGCCCAGATTGATCGTTCCGTCGGGGCCGACGAGATGCTCGCCGGCGATCTGCTGCTGGCCGGCGGCCTGCGCCAGCGTCAGCGACACCTGCGGATCCCGGAGGATCCGCTTGAGATGCCGGAAGACGGCGTCCTGCGCCTCCTCCAGCGACAGCCCGCCCACCATCGCCTTCCCGTAGGAGGGTCCGAGGTCGAGCATGCCGCCGGGTTCCACCACGTAGAGGCCGCTGATGGGCTGCTCGAGGAGCGTGCCCTCGACGATCACCTGCAGCGTGTCGAACGACTGGATCCGGAAGGGCGGCTTCGGCACCACCCGCAGCGCGTCGATCAGCAGGATGTCCGGCGGCTCGATCACGTAGGGCGGCAGGGTGACCTTCGCCAGTTCCTTGGCTGGCATCCGGTCGGGATCGGGCGGGCACTGTGCCGCGAGCATCGCCTCGCGAGTGGTGCTCCGCTGTGGCCGGCCGGAGATGTGGCAGCCGCCCGAGAGGCAGGTGGCGGCAATCAGGAGTGCCACGCACGCGGCGCGAAGCCCGCCCGTCGCCCGCCCGGACGGGGAGTTTTTCCGGCGACGGAATGTGCTCGTGGATGCGTGCATGAAAACTCACTACGACCGGAATGGTCGATGCAATCGTCTTCATCGGCACGACCGCGCGGAAAACTTTGCGCGGTTTGCCAACCGGTACGAGATTCACTGGGGACGAGCTGCGAGCAGTCGGCGTAGGATAGGAGGGCTGTCTGACCTGCGCAGCGACAGTCCGTGGCGGTGGCGGACCGCGACGAATGAGCCACGGCAGCCCCCCGAGCGCAGTCCGCCGGGTACGGCCGCCGCTGCGCCCGAGTGCCCATCATGCCGATCCTGCCCGAGCAGCCAGACATCTTCCCCGCCGGACTGCTCGACGATCCGGCCACGGTAGCCGGCCCGGGCCTGGCAGCGGCACGCTGGGTCGCCTTCTACACGCTGGCCCGTCGGGAGAAGGACCTGATGCGCAGGCTCACCGCGCTCGGCACGCCGTTCTACGCGCCGCTGGTGAGGCGGCGGCTGCGGTCGGCCGGCGGACGGACGCGGATGTCCCACGTGCCGCTCTTTCCAGGCTACGTATTTTCGCTGGTCGACGAGGAAAAGCGGCGGTCCGCCCTGGGGACCAACACGATCTCCCGCTGTCTTCCCATCGCCGACGGGGCCGCGCTGGTCGCCGATCTCCGCGGCATCAAGCGGCTCATCGACACGGAGATGCCCCTCACTCCCGAGGCGCGGCTCGAGCCCGGTCAACAGGTGCGGGTCCGCAGCGGTCCGCTTTTCGGCCTCGAGGGGGAGGTCGTCAGGCGTCGCGGCGTGGATCGGCTGCTTGTCGCCGTGCGATTTCTCAACCAGGGCGCGTCGATCGAGCTCGAGGACGTCGATCTCGAGCCGGTGTAGCGGGCTGCGGAACGGGGCCGCCTCCCGGTGGAGCCGGAGCCGCGGATGCCGCCTGGATCGTCTCTCCAGCTGGATCGTCTCTCCAGACTGTCCTCCGGGCCGCACCCCGAAAACGCCGCACAGGCGTCGGCATTGAAGCCGTGTCCACTGGGCGAAAACCGGGCGGACACGTGATTTTCACCCGGGGGAAGCGGAGGCCGATGTATTATTCACGAACATCCCTCCAGCGACATTCCAGCCGTGCCACCCCCCCGCCACTTCGACCGCAGGGCGGCCCTCCTCCTCGGGCTGCATGCCGCCACCTTCGCGGTGGTGTACGCGCTGGCCTACCTGATCCGCTACGACTTCGCCTTCGAGTGGCACTGGGCGACGGTCTACGGCCGGACGGTGGCCGTGATCGTGGCGATCAAGGCGGGCGTCTTCTACTGGATGGGGCAGTGTCACGCCCCGTGGCGGCGGACGTCGTTCCACGACCTCACTCGCCTCGTCGCGTCTGCCACTTTCGCCCTGCTCGTGATCAGCTCGCTCGAGGGCCTGTTCCTCTCGTCGGCCCACATGTCGGCCCAGATGGGCAACTTGCCGCAGGTGCCCAGGAGCGTGATCGTCCTCGATTGGGCGGGGACGATCATGGCGATCGGCGGTGCCCGGGCCCTGTGGCGGGCCATCCGCGACGAGGTGCAGCCGTTCCTCACCGGCAAGCCCATCCGTACGGCGCTGATCATCGGCGCGGATCACGAGGGCGAGATGCTCGCCCGCAATCTGTCCGCGGCGTCCAACAACCAGTACATCGTCGTCGGGTTCCTCGACGACGACCCCGCCCTGGCCCACCACCATGTGGCCGGCGCCCCGGTGCTCGGCCCGGTCGGCAGCGTGGCGGCGGAGGTGCGACGGAAGCGGGCCGACGAGGTGATGGTGCGGTCGGGGTTCCTGCCCGGCAGGCGGTTCCGCGAGCTGATGAACGACTGCGCCGAAGCGGGGGCGGAAGTGAAGGTCATTCCCGCCATCGACGAGCTGCTCGACGCCAGCGACGACCGCTCGCACCTCAAGATCCGGCCGGTGGAGATCAAGGACCTGCTCCGCCGGGAGCCCGTCACGCTCGACGACGCCGCCGTGCGGTCGCTCGTCGCGGGCAACACCGTGATGGTGACGGGCGCCGGCGGATCGATCGGCTCGGAGATCTGCCGGCAGGTCTTTCGCTACGGCCCGGCCAAGGTGCTGCTGGTGGAACGCGGTGAGAACGCGCTGTTTCTCGTGGAGCAGGAGTTCGCCCGCCGGTCGCCGCGGCCCCCCTTCGAGCCGCTCCTCGCCGACGTCGCCGACGAGAGGCGGATGGAGCAGATCATCGCGGCGCACCGGCCGGACGTCATCTTTCACGCTGCAGCGCACAAGCACGTGCCGATGATGGAACTCAATCCGGCCGAGGCGATCAAGAACAACTGCGTCGGCACGCAGACGCTCGCACGGCTGGCCGACCGGAACGGCGTCGGCACGTTCGTGATGATCTCGACCGACAAGGCGGTGAATCCCACGAGCGTGATGGGGTGCTCCAAGCTCGTGGCGGAGCGGTATGTGCAGGCCCTCAGCGGCGAGTCGCGGACCAGGTTCGTGGTCGTGCGGTTCGGGAACGTGCTGGCGAGCAACGGCAGCGTGGTGCCGATCTTTCAGGAGCAGATCCGGCAGGGCGGCCCGATCACCATCACGCACCCGGGCATCGCCCGCTACTTCATGATGATCCCCGAGGCGTCGCAGCTGGTGCTGCAGGCGGCGGCGATGGGGAACGGCGGCGAGATCTTCGTGCTCGACATGGGGGAGAGCGTGAAGATCGTCGACCTGGCCAAGGACCTGATCAGCCTGTCCGGGCTCTCGGATGACGACATCGAGATCGTCTACACCGGGCTGCGGCCCGGCGAGAAGCTCTACGAGGAGCTCTACTTCGACGATGAACGCCGGCTGGCGACGAACCACCCGAAGGTGTTCTGCGCCCTGCACCGGCCGACGACACTCCCCGAGGCCGAGGCCGTCATCGACGAGCTCGTCGACGTGATCGACGAGTCGAGCGACACGGTGCGGTCGCGGCTGCGCGAGCTCGTTCCCGAGTACGACAGCCACTGCGTTCCGGACGAGAGGCCGCCGGTGCCGCGGAAGGCGCATGCCAAGTAACCTCCTCAACCCCATCCCCGAGCTGCACGGCGCGGACGATCCGGCGGCCGTGGGCATCAGGGTGCCGTTCTCCCGGCCCGCCGTGCCGCCGCCGGGCGTGCTCGAGCCGGTCCTCGCCGGCATCCTCGCCAGTGGCCGACTGACCAAGGGGCCCTGCGTCGAGCGGCTCGAGCGGGAGATCGCCCTGCGGCTCGGCGTGCGGCACGCGGTGGCGGTCAGCAGCTGCACCGTCGGCCTGATGCTCGTCTACCGGGCGCTCGACCTGTCCGCCGGCGCCTGCCGCACCCGGCGCGGGCCGGCGGACGCGTGCGCTGTCGGCGGGATGGAGCCGCTTTCACGGTTCGGCGTGGTGCGCAGCGGCGCCCGGGTCGAGCCGCTCGGCGAGGTCGTCGTCCCGAGCTTCACATTCCTGGCCGCGCCCGCGGCGATCGTCTGGAACAACCTGCGGCCTGTCTTCGTGGACGTCGATCCGCGGACGACGAACGTGACGGCCCAGGCCGTGGCGGCCGCCATCACGCCCCGCACCGTGGCCATCTCCGCCTGCCACAACTTCGGCAACCCCTGCGACGTGGCCGCACTGGGTGCCGTCGCGGCCGAGCACGGGCTGCCATTGGTCGTCGACGCCGCACACGGCTTCGGGGCGTCGATGCACGGCCGGCCGGTCGGTGGCGGCGCGACGGCGCAGGTGTTCAGCCTGTCGCCCACGAAGCTGCTGGTCGCGGGGGAGGGAGGGATCGTCGCCACCGACTGCGACTGCCTCGCCCACTTCGTGCGGCTCGGCAGGGAGTATGGCAACGACGGGTCCTACGACGCCCTGTTTGCGGGAGTCAACGGCCGCATGCCGGAGCTCAGCGCCGCCACGGCGCTGGCGTCGCTGGCGATGCTCGACGAGGTCGCCGCTCGTCGGCGGGAGCTCGCCGCCGCCTACCGGCGGGAGCTCGGCCAGCTTCCGGGCGTTGATTTCGTCGATCCGCTGCCGGGAGCCTCGTCGAGCAACAAGGACTTCTCGATCACGATCGACCCGGCCCGGTTCGGGATGACCCGCGACTCGGTCCGGCGGGTGCTGGCGGCGCGGGGCATCGAAACGCGTGCCTACTACAGCCCCGCGTGCCACCGGCAGACGGCGTTCGAGCACTTTCACGACCGCATGCGGCTCCTGCCCGCCACCGAGGCGCTCTCGGCCCGCAGCCTCGCGCTGCCCATCGGGGCCAACGTCGACGCGGCCGTCGTCGGCGAGGTGTGTGAGACGATCGCCACCGCGAAGCGGCCATGACGTGGGCGGGAGCGGGGGTTGTGGCATGACGGCGGTGGGCCTGTGGACGGCGTGGTGCGGGGCGACGCTCTTCGTCGCCGCCGCGCTGACGCGGTCGCTGGTGGCGTGGACGACCGAGCGCGGGATCGTCGACACGCCCAACGCCCGCAGCAGCCACACCCGCAGCACGCCGCGCGGCGGCGGCCTGGCGATCGTCTGCATCGTGGCGGTGGTCGCCGCGCTGGTCGTCGTGCTGCGGCCCGATGAGTGGCGCGCGGTGGCGGGGGCTGTGCTCCCGGCCCTGGCGATCGCCGCCGTTAGCTGGGCGGACGACCTGGGATCCCTGCGGAACCGCACGCGGTTCGCGGTGCACCTGGCGGCGGCCGTCGGGGCGACGGCGATGCTCGGACCGGTGACGACGGTCGATCTCGGCTCGCTGGGGATGCTGCGGTTCGGCGGGATGGCGTGGCCGCTGACGCTGCTGTGGATCGTCGGCCTCACGAACGCCTTCAACTTCATGGACGGCACCGACGGCATCGCCGGCATCACCGCCGCTGCCGCCGGGGCCGGAATCGCGGCCGCGGCCGCCGCGTGTGGCGCCGGGGCCGTGGCCATGATCGCCGCCGCCCTCGGCGGCAGCGCGATCGGTTTCCTCACGCTCAACTGGCCCCCGGCCCGGATCTTCATGGGGGACGTCGGCAGCGCGTTCTGCGGATTCATGCTGGCCGCGCTGCCCCTCGCGCTGCCTGCCGACTGCCGGGCCGAGGCGCTGCCGGTGGCCGCAGTGGCGCTGTGGCCGTTCATCCTCGACACGGCCTTCACGTTCACGCGGCGGCTGTGCCGGGGGGAGAACGTCTTCCAGGCCCACCGCAGCCACCTCTACCAGCGGCTCGTGATCGCGGGCTGGTCGCACAAGGCCGTGGCCTGCCTCTACGGGGGCATCGCGGCCTGCGGCGCCGCCATCGCCGTGGCGCCGCTCCTCGATCCGGCGCTGCGGCGGGCGGCCGACCAGGTGGCGATCGCGACGCTCGTGGCGACGGCGGTGCTGCTGCCGGGACTCGTCTGGGTGGCGGAGAGGAGACGCGACCGTGCCGTCCGCTGAGCGGCCCGCGATGCCTCTGGGCTTCGTCAAGCGGCTCGGTGACGTGATCGTCGCCGGGATGGCGCTCGTGGCGCTGGCGCCGGTGTTCGCGGTCGTCTGGTGTGCCGTCCGGCTGGTGCTGGGCGCTCCGGCCTTCTTCGTCGACACCCGCGCCGGGAAGGATGGCCGGCCGATCCGGGTCGTGAAATTCCGCTCGATGCGGGAGGCGGTCGACGCGGCCGGCCGTCCGCTCCCGGATGCCGAACGGCTGGGGGGCTTCGGCCGCTGGCTGCGGCGGTCGAGCCTCGACGAGCTGCCGCAGTTGGCGAGCGTGCTCGCGGGCGACATGAGCATCGTCGGCCCCCGGCCGCTGCCGCTTGCCTACGTGCCGAGGTATTCCCCGCGGCAGGCGACGCGGCTGCGGGTGCGGCCGGGGCTCACCGGCTGGGCGCAGATCCATGGCCGCAACGCGGTCGATTGGCCGCGTCGGCTCGAGTACGACGCCGAGTACGTCGACACGCTGTCGACGTGGCGCTGGCCGCTGGTCGATCTTTGGATCATCGCCGCGACGGCCGCGCACGTCCTGGGACAGGCCGCGACGGGCAGGGGCGTTTCGGCGCCCGGATCGGCCACGATGCCGGAGTTCCTGCCATGAACGCCGCCGCCTGCGTGCCGCCTGCAGCGGGGGGTGCGGGCCGATTCCGGCTGCAGCGATATAATCGCGGCATCGGCCGCAGCGGTCCCGCCGTGGCCGCGGAGCACCTCGGATGAACCCCCCGCTCAACACCCCGGCCGGCCGGGCACCGGCCGTCGATCTCGCTGACGCGTCGGCGGAAGACCGCCTGGCATTCGCGATACACGAGGTCGCCCGGCAGGCCCCGGGCCGCACCGCGATCGTCGCGTCGGCCGGTGGGGAAGCCCGCACGATCGACTACGGCACGCTCTCCGCGGCGACGGCCCGGCTCGAGGCGGCCCTCGACGCCGTGCGGCCGATCGGCGTGGTCGCACGGGCCCGCCGCGTCGAGTCGCTCGTCGTCATCGCCGCCGCCTGTGGACGGCAGCACGTGCCGGTGGCGTTTCTCGCCGACGACTCCCGCGACCTCGTGGGCGAGCTCCGCGACTGGGTGCCGGTCGACGACGGGCTGTCGTTGCCCGCCGAGACCGGCCCGCGGCGGGAGTTCGAGGCGATCGCCACGCAGGTCGTGGTGGCCACGTCGGGCACCAGCGGCCCGCCGAAGCTCGTCGAGCATTCCTGGGACTCGCTGCTCGCCGCCGCGCGGCTGGCGGAACAGTGGCACGGTCTGGGCTGGATCCTCCTCTACGACGCGACCCGCTGGGCAGGCATCCAGGTCTGGCTGCAGGCCCTGCTCACCGGCGGCCGTCTGGTGGTGCCCGCGTCGCGCGAGCCCGCGACGATCCTCCGCGCGATCGTCGACGCGGAGGCCACCGTGCTCCCGACCACGCCCACGCTCCTGCGGCGGCTGCTGACCGCCGGGGATCCCGCCCTGGTGACGCGGGCCCGGGTGGAACGAATCACGCTCGGCGGCGAGGCAGCCGACGGGCCGCTCCTCGAACAGGCCCGGGCGGCCTTTCCCGGGGCGAAGATCACCCAGGTGTACGCCACGACGGAACTGGGAGAGGTGTTTCGGGTCGCCGACGGCCGGCCGGGATTCCCGGCCGCCTGGCTGGGCCGGGGGCTGCCCGGCGGCGCGCGGCTGTCGACCCGCCGCGATGGCGAACTGCTGGTCCAACTGTCCCGTGACACGGCCGAGGTGTCGACCGGCGATCTCGTGGAGCGCCGCGGCGATCGCTACGAGTTCACCGGCCGGCGCAGCGACGTGATCGTGGTGGCGGGGGCGAAGGTGTTTCCCCGCGGCGTCGAGGAGTGCCTGCGGGGCGTTGGCGGGATTTCCGACGCGCGGGTGTACGGCCTGCCCAGCGCGGCCACGGGGGAGCTCGTCGCGGCCGAGATCGTCCTCGCCGACCCGCTTCCGCCGGGCGAGACGCCCGAGAGTGTCAGGGCCACGGCGCTTGCGGCGTGCCGCAGCGGGCTCGAGCCCGCCGCCGTTCCCCGCATCCTCGACATCGTGAAGAGGATCGCGACGAACCCCGCCGGCAAGGTCCCGCGTCGCCCGGCCTGAGTCGCTGGCCCTTCGCAGACGGCTGGTGGGGGCCGCGGCTGCGCGTCTCCCGTCGCCGGACGCGGCTTACGGTCTGCCAACGGGGGGGGTGGCAGGGTTTTTCCCCCCATGATTTCCGCGGCCAACGCAGGATCCCGGGCGGCCGTCCGAGTTCGCGGGATGTCAATAAAGACAAGGTATAGTCGAGGAAGTCCTCTCGCTCCGCGTTGTTCGCCATCGGTGGCATCGCCACCCACGGGAACGGAGTGCGCGCAGCCGGCCCCGTCGCCCGACCACCACGAATGACGATCCCTCCCCCCTCGTCCATATCGCGCATCCTCATCGTCGGCGCCGGAGGCTTTGGCCGCGAGGTGCTGCAATGGGTCCGCGACGCCTGGCCCGCGGCGGCCGGGATGGTCGCGGGCTTCCTCTCCGCGGACGCCGGGATCCTCGACGGCCATGACTGCGGCATCGGCATCGGCATCGTCAGCGATCCCGAGCGGTTCACTCCGCTGCCCGGCGACGGGCTGCTCCTGGGCATCGGCATCCCGGGTGTGCGGCGGCGGGTGGCCGAATCGCTGCTGTTCCGCGGGGCGACGTTTCTGACGCTCGCTCATCCCACGGCGATCGTCGCCCGCACCGCCGTGATCGGTGCCGGGGCGATCCTCTGCCCCTACGCCGTGGTCAGCGCCGCCGCCCGGGTCGGCGCCTGTGCCCTGGTGAACTACCACGCGTCGCTCGCCCACGACGCCCGTGCCGGCGCCTACGCCGTGCTCTCCCCCTATGCCGCGCTCGGCGGCGGCGCCTGCGTCGGCGAGGATGCCTTCCTCGGGCTGCATGCGGCGGTGGGGCCGGGCAGGCGGGTGGGCGATCGCAGCAAGGTGAGCGCGAACTCCTGCGCCCTGGCGGACGTGCCCGCCGACTCCCTCGCCTACGGCGTGCCGGGGCGGATCGGGCCGCTGATCGGATGAGCATCGGGAGCGAACGACACGTGGAAGAACTGGTGATCGAGGCGGGCCGGACCGACGCGCACTACTGGCGCGAGCTGTGGCGGTACCGAGACCTGTTTATGTTCCTGGCGTGGCGCGATCTGCTCGTACGCTTCAAGCAGACGGTCTTCGGGGTGCTGTGGGCCGTGCTCCGGCCGTTGATCACGATGACGATCTTCGTGGTGATCTTCAGCCGGGTCGCGGGCCTGCCGTCCGACGGCGTGCCCTATCCGATCCTCGTGCTCGGGGGGATGCTGCCCTGGCAGTTCTTCGCGTCGGCGCTCTCCGAGGCCAGCAACAGCCTCGTCGCCAACGCCAACCTGATCACGAAGATCTACTTTCCGCGGATCATCCTGCCCGCCAGTTCGCTGATCGTGGCGCTGGTCGACTTCACGATCACGCTCGGCATGATGGCGGTGGTGATGGCCTGGTACGGCTACCTGCCGCCGGCCCGGGTGGTGCTGCTGCCGCTGTTCGTCGCGCTGGCCCTCGTGGCGGCACTCGGGCCGGGACTGATCGCCACGGCGCTCAACGTGAAGTACCGTGACTTCCGATTCGTGATCCCCTTCCTAGTCCAGTTCGGGCTCTACGTTTCGCCGGTGGGCTTCAAGTCTTCGGTGATCGAGGACCGCCTCGGCCCGGCGGCACGACTCGTCTACTCGCTCAATCCGATGGTGGGCGTGATCGACGGCTTTCGCTGGTGCATCGGCGTCGAGCAGGACCTGCACCTGCAGGCGCTCGTGCTGTCGGTCGCGACGAGCCTGGCACTGCTCTGGCTCGGGGTGCGGTTCTTTCGGGGCACGGAACGGGACTTCGCGGACGTCATCTAGGCTGTGTCACGACCGATCATCACCACCGAGCGGCTGGGCAAGAGGTATCGCCTGCGACACCAGGCGGCCCCCTACGCCACGCTGCGCGAGTCGCTCGCCGCGACGGCGCGGCGATTCGTCACGAGGGCGGCACCGGCGGCGACCGCCGAGGACTTTTGGGCGCTCGACGACGTGAGCTTCGAGGTGCGGCAGGGGGACGTGGTGGGCGTCATCGGCCGCAACGGAGCCGGCAAGTCGACGCTGTTGAAGATCCTCTCGCGGATCACAGAGCCGACGACGGGCAGGATCAGGCTGGGCGGCCGGGTCGCGAGCCTCCTCGAGGTGGGGACCGGCTTCCATCCGGAACTCACCGGCCGCGAGAACATCTTCCTGAACGGGGCCATCCTCGGCATGACGAAGGCCGAGATCAGGAAGAAGTTCGATGAGATCGTAGCGTTCGCCGAGGTGGATCAGTTCCTCGACACTCCCGTGAAGCACTACTCCAGCGGCATGTACGTCCGGCTGGCCTTCGCCGTCGCCGCGCACCTTGAGCCGGAGATTCTCGTCGTCGACGAGGTGCTGGCCGTGGGGGACGCCCAGTTCCAGAAGAAGTGCCTCGGCAAGATGCAGCAACTCTCGGCCGGCGGGGGACACACCGTCCTCTTCGTGAGCCACAACATCGCCGCCGTGGCGGCGCTGTGCGGCAGTGCCCTGCTGCTGCGCAGGGGGAGGCTGGTGACGCAGGGGCCCGTCGGTGAGGTGCTCGCCGCGTATGCCGCCGAACTGCGTCCCACCTGCGAAGGGTTCAACGCCCGGTCGCGCCGGGGAACGCCGACCGTCTGCCGCGTCGTCGACGCCTGGCTCGTCGTCGACGGGGAGCATGGCGGCAGGATCGACTGGGACAGCCCCTTCGAGATCGTCATGGAGGTCGACGTCGAGCGGGAGATGACGGTGTCGCCCGAGTACCTGATCCGCGACAACAACGGCGCGCCGATCCTCTTCTCGCCGACCGGCCTGCAGCAGGGCGTCGTGCTGCGGCTGGGTGCCGGCCGGCATCGCGTGACGGCCGCGTGCCCAGCGCTCCGCCTGGCGACGGGAATGTACTCCATCGACCTGATGCTCGCCGAGAGCGGCGTGCGGACCTACGACCACTGCGAGTCGGCCCTGCAGTTCGAGGTCACGGAGTACAGGAGCCGGCCCCACGGCTTCCGCTTCAGCCAGCAGCACGGTCTCGGGTACATGCCCTTCGAGGTCCGCGTGACGGCCGCCGATATGTCCGCGGTGGCACCGGCGACGGGGGGGGCGGGCTGACGTGGACGTGCGCCGGATGCTCACGCTGCGTGGCCGACGGACGGCGGTGCCGCGGGCGAACATGGAGGTGGCGTTCGACGGGCGTGGCGGGGAGATCGTCATCCGCGACCGCGGCGGCTTCCAGACGCGCAATCCGTCGACGGCGCACCTGTTCGTCGAGGCGTTCCACGCGGTCCGTGACCGGCTGCGCCGCTCGTTCTCGATCGACGTGTTCACCGGCGATTGCCTGGCCGAGCCCCCGTCACGGCCGCACTTCGCCTACTGCGCCGGCAGCGATCAGCCGCAGACGATCCGGATTCCCGACTTCGTCTTCTGGGGCTGGCCCGAGGCCGGCATCGACGACTACGAGGCGACCAGGCTTGCGATCCTGGAGGCCTCCCGTCGGCCGCCGGATGATCCCCGGCTCTTCTGGATCGGCAACCCCAAGACCCATCCCACCCGCGAGCGGTTCCTGCAGCTCGCCGCTGCGGACGCGCGGATGCATGCCGCCGGACTGCAGTGGGGCACCACCGCCGCCGCTCCGGAGTCGCGCCGCCTGCAGGCGCAGGGGGCGGCGTTCGTGTCGCTCGCCGACCACTGCCGCTACCGCTACCTCATCGACCTGCAGGGCATCGGCTACTCGGGCCGGGTAAAGCTGCTGCTCTTCGCCGGCCGGCCCCTCTTCCTCCAGCACCGCCGCTGGCGAGAGTTCTTCTACGACGAGCTGGTGCCGTTCGAGCACTTCATCCCCGTCGCCGAGGACCTGAGCGATCTTTCGTCCCGGCTCGACTGGGCCGAAGCCCATCCCGAGCAGGCCCGGCGGATCGCGGAGCAGGGCCGCGACTTCGCCTGCGAGCGGCTCTGCCGCCGGCATGCCGTCGAGCACCTCGGCCGCCGCCTGCTGGAGCTCGGAGCCTGAGCGAACGATGAGTCACACGCCCAGCCATCGAGCCCGCCGCAGCCGGAAGCGGTCGGCCGCTTCCCGGGGGCGAGCGTCCGCATCCGGGGTCTGCGGACCGTGCCGGTCGCCGGCGATCACTGCGCGGAACATTTCCTGTCACACGAGGTCGACGCACACATGACGAAGACGGCTTTCCTGATCCTGGGCGCGGGTCCCACCGGGCTCGGCGCGGCGAGGCGGCTGGAGGAACTCGGGGTGGCGGACTGGAACCTGCTCGAGGCGTCGGCCGAGCCCGGCGGCCTGGCGACGTCGTTCGTGGACCCGCAGGGGTTCACGTGGGACATCGGCGGCCACGTGCAGTTCTCGCACTACGACTACTTCGACAAGGCGATGCTGGAGTTCCTCGGTCCGGAGGGCTGGCTGCACCACCAGCGCGAGTCGTGGGTCTGGATGCGCGACCGCTTCATCCCGTATCCCTTCCAGAACAACATCCGCCGGCTGCCGCCCGCTGACCTCGACGCCTGCCTGCAGGGCCTGGTCGAGATCACGCGATCGCCTCGCCCCAAGCCGACGAATTTCGGGGAGTGGATCGAGGCGACGTTCGGCCCGGGACTCGCCCGGGTGTTCATGCAGCCCTACAACTTCAAGGTGTGGGCGTTTCCCCCGGAGTTGATGAACGCTGTGTGGGTCGGCGAGCGGGTCGCCGTCACCGACCTCGGCCGCGTGCTCGGCAACCTGGTGTTCGAAAAGGACGATCTCTCCTGGGGGCCGAACAACACCTTCCGGTTTCCCCGGCACGGCGGCACGGGGTCGATCTGGCGGGCGTGCGCGGCGCGGTTGCCGGCGGACCGGCTGCGGCTCGGCACGCGGGTGGTGCGGGTCGACCTCCAGAAGCGCGAGGTCACCACGGCGGCGGGGACGGTGCACTCCTACGACACGCTGATCTCGACGATCCCGCTCACCGAGCTGATACGGCTGTCGGGGCAGACGCAGCTGCAGCCGCTCGCCGACCGCGGGCTCCTCTCCTCCGCGTCGAACATCTTCGGCCTCGGGCTGAGGGGCCGGCCGCGGGACGAGCTGGCCACGAAGTGCTGGATGTACTTCCCGGAGGATGACTGCCCCTTCTATCGAGTCACGGTTTTCAGCAACTATTCGCCGCACAACGTGCCCGACATCACGCGGCACTGGTCCCTCATGGCCGAGGTGTCGGAATCGCCGCACAAGCCGGTGAACCATGAGCGGCTGCTGGAGGAGGTCATCGAGGGCGCCCTGAACACCAGGCTCATCGAGCGCCGGGACGACATCGTCTCCACGTGGTCCTACCGGGCTGCGTACGGCTACCCCACGCCCGGCCTGCACCGGGACGAGGCGCTCGCGGAGCTGATCCCGTTCTTCGAGCGGCAGGGGGTCTACTCGCGGGGACGCTTCGGCCTGTGGAAGTACGAGGTCAGCAACCAGGACCACTCCTTCATGCAGGGTGTGGAGCTCGTCGAGCGGCTCCTGCACGGCCGCACGGAGATCACGGCGTTCGATCCGAACCACGCCAACGCCACGAAGCACCCGTGGCCGTTCGCGCGTTGGGGAACCACGGCCGCGGAGGCCGCGACGTGACGCATCAGCCGCCGGCATCGTGCGAGGCTCCCGGCGTGGAGCCGGCGCCGCAGGGGGCCGGCAGGCCCCTGTGGTCGGTCATGATCCCCACGTTCAACTGCGCCGCGTACCTGCGGCAGACGCTCGAGAGCGTGCTCGCACAGGACCCCGGCCCGGATGCGATGCAGATCGAGGTCGTCGACGACTGCTCGACGAAGGACGACCCGGAGGGGGTCGTGCGGGAGATCGGCCGCGGGCGGGTCTCCTTCCATCGCAAGCCCGCCAACGCCGGGGCGATCCACAACTTCAACACCTGCATCGACCGCAGCCGCGGGCACCTCATCCACATCCTGCACGGTGACGACCTCGTGCTGCCCGGGTTCTACCGGCTGTTCGCAGAGACGGCCGAGCGGCATCCCGACCGGGCGCTGTTCGCCTCCCGGGCTCTATATGTCGACGAGGCCGGTGTCGTGTTCGGGGTCTCGGACCGCGTGCCGCAACTCGAGGACGGGGGCACCGACGTGACGCCCATGCTCGTGCAGAACCGGCTCTGCACCCCCGGCATCGTGATCCGCCGCGGGTTCTACGAGAGGCACGGCGGGTTCCGGCCCGAACTGGTGCACACGGCGGACTGGGAGATGTGGACGCGGGCGATCGGCGCGGGGGGCGGCGTCGTCCTGCCCGACGCGGTGGCGCTGTATCGGGAATTCGCCGCCAACGACACGTCGAGGCTGCGTCGACAGGCGGACAACCTCCGCGACGTCGAGCGGGCGTTCCGCCTGTTCGCCGAACGCTACCCGGCGTTCGACTGGCGGCCGGCCAGGGAGCGGCTGGAGCGCGACGCGGCCGCGCAGGTCGACCTCTTCCGCCGGCTGGGCGATCGCGACGCACACGCCGCGAATCTCGTCTACTACCGCGAGACGGTGCCGCCGCTGCGGCGGGCCGCTCGACGGGTCAGGGCGGCGTTGCACAGGATCGCGGAGCGGATCGCATGAGTCGCGTCTGCAGGGAGATGTCGTGAAGGTCGCGTTCGCGGACTACAGCGACGACGCCGACATCAGCGGCGTCACGACCTGGCTGGCGAAGTTCGTCGCCTTTCTCGCTGGCGTGCAGCCGCCGGGCGCGGTGCGGACGGCACTGCACATGCACCACATCGGCACGCACGGCTGGCGCGACAGCTCGATCGCCCGGGAGCTGGCCGGCGTCCCGGTGGAGCTGAGCGGACGGCGGATCGGCGAGGTGCGCTACACAGAGGACGCCGTGCAGGACACGCTCGCCTTTCTGGCCGCCGCCCGGCCTGACGTGTTCCTCCCGCAGTGCCTCCCCGGCTTCCATTTCGCGGCGCGGATCGCCGCGCAGGCCGGCCTGCCCTGGGTGCTCACCGTCCACGCCGACGATCCCGACTACTGGGGCCTCGTCGAGGAGTGCTGCCCCGACGCGGCACACGGGGCGTGCGTGGCGGTCTCCGAGTATCTCGCCGCGCGGATCCGCGAGAGGCGGCCGGAGTCGCGGGTCGTGACCATTCCGTGCGGCGTGCAGCTGCCGGCGACGACGACCCGGTTCTCCGCCGCGCCGTTTTGCGTCGTCTACAGCGGCCGGCTGGTCGAGCACCAGAAGCGGGCGTCGCTCGTGATCGAGTCGCTGCTCGAGGCGTGCCGCCGCTGCGGGCGGATCGAGGCGATCGTCATGGGCGACGGGGCGGCGCGGCCGTCGATGGAGGCGGCCGTCTCCGCCGCCGGGCTGGCCGAGAGGATCCGCTTCACGGGCCGGCTCACGCCCGAGGCGGTGGGCCGGCGGCTGCAGGAATCCCAGGCGATCCTCTTGATGTCGGACTTCGAGGGGCTGCCCGTGGCCCTCATGGAGGCGATGGCCGCCGGCGTGGTGCCGGTCGCCCGGTCGATCGCCAGCGGCGTCGGTGAACTGGTCCACGACGGCGTCACGGGCATCCTCGTCGACGACGTGCCGGCACACGCCGCCGCGGCGCTGGTGCGGCTGGCCGAAGGCCCCGCTGAGGCGTGGCAGGCGATGTCGACGGCGGCGCGGCGGCTCGTGGCCGACCGCTATGCCGACACGGTCTGCTTCGCACGCTGGCGCGCGCTGCTCGAGGAGCTGGCGGCCACGGCGACGATCCGCCATCCGCTCGTCGTGCCGCGCAGCATCCGCCTGGCAGCGGTGCACCCGCTCAACCGCCGCATGGACTCGCGACGGCCGCGCGGCTGGAAGCGGCTGGAGCACGCCGCGCTGACCGGCGCGCGCCGGCTGCGGCGGGCTGCGGCGATCGTCGCCACGCGGCTGGGGCTGCGGGTGGCGCGGGATGCGGCACGATGACGCGGATCGCCTTCATCAGCGGGATGGACGGCGCCGCCTGGGGCGGGAGCGAGGCACTCTGGTCGGAGGCCGCCCTGCGGTCCATCGACGCGGGCGCGACCGTCATGGCGTCGGTGGCCCGCTGGCCGGAGCTGCCGCCGGCGCTCGCGGCGCTGGAGCGGCGCGGGGCGATCGTCGACCGCCGCCCGCGGGCGTCGCTGGCCGGACGGATCGCCTGCCGGGCGTGGCGGACGCTCCTCCGCAGGCCGGGGTGGACGCCGTCGTGGCAGCGGATCGTCTCGTTCCGGCCGGACCTCGTCTGCATCTCGCACGGCGCCACGTCGTGCGGCATCGACTGGATGCACCTCTGCCACGACGCGGGCATCCCCTACGCGAGCATCTGCCAGGCCAACTACGAGTTCTGGTGGCCTGCGGATGAGGCCGCGGCGGGCTGGCGGCGGGTGTTTCAGGCCGCGCGGGCCGCCTGCTTCGTCTCCCGGCACAACCTGGAGTTGTTCGAGCGGCAGATCGGCGGGACGCTGCCGACGGGCGCCGTGGTGTGGAATCCGTTCAACGTGTCGTGGGACGCCGCGCCCCCGTGGGAGGAGCCGGAGGGGGCGTTCAGGCTGGCGTGCGTCGCGCGGTTCGAGCCGCGGGCCAAGGGGCACGACCTGCTGTTCGAGGTGCTGTCGCGCAACAAGTGGCAGCGGCGCGAGATCACGGTCGACCTCTACGGCGCCGGCCCCTGGGAGGAATCCCTGAGGCGGCTGGTGGCGGTCCACGGGCTCGACGGCATGGTGCGCTTCGCCGGCTACGCGGCAGACGTGGAGAAGGTGTGGGCGGGCCACCACTGCCTCATTCTCCCCTCGCGGTACGAAGGCCTCCCGCTGAGCCTCGTGGAGGCGATGCTCTGCGGCCGCCCGTCGATCGTGACCGACGTGGCCGGCAACACCGAGGTCGTCACGGACGACGTCACCGGATTCGTCGCCGCGGCACCGTCGGTGCGGCTGCTCGACGAGGCGATGGAGCGGGCCTGGGCGCGGCGGCACGAGTGGCGGGAGATCGGCCGGGCGGCGGCGGCCGCGATCCGCGCGAGGCTGCCCCGCGATCCGGCGGCCGTGTTCGCGGGCAGGCTGCTCGATCTCGCCGCGGTCGCACGGGGTGAGGAGGCACGGCATGGCTGACGTCGCGACGCCGTCACCGGGCCGCGAGGCGAGCGTGGTGATGTGCACGCACAATCCGCGCCCCGAGATCCTGGCCCGCACGCTGGCGGCCCTGCGGGCGCAGACCGCCCCGCTCGGCCGGTGGGAGCTCGTCATCGTCGACAACGCGAGCACGCCGCCGGTGGCGGGCCAGGTGGATCTGTCGTGGCATCCGGCCGCGCGGGTCGTGCGGGAGGAGCGGACCGGCCTGACGCACGCCCGGCTGCGAGGCATCGCCGAGGCGGCCGCGCCGCTGATCGTCTTCGTCGACGACGACAACGTCTTGGCCGCCGACTACGTCGAGACGGCCGTGCGGATCGGCCGCGACCAACCCTTCCTCGGCGCCTGGGGCGGGGCGATCCACGGCGAGTTCGAGGTCGAGCCGCCCGCATGCCTGGGCCGCTGGCTCGGGCTGCTGGCGATCCGGGACTGCCGCCGCGTGTCGTGGACGAATGAGCCGTACGGCTCGCAGTCGACGCCGGTCGGGGCGGGGATGTGTATCCGCCGGAGCATCGCGGAGGCCTACGCAGCGGCCACGGCCCAGGATCCCTTCAAGATCGGGCTCGGCCGGGCGGGCAGCAGCATGATGGCCTGCGAAGACACCGAGATGGCCCACGCCTCCTTCGAGTTCGGGCTCGGGGTCGGCCTCTTCCCGCAGTTGACGCTCCAGCACCTCATCCCCGCGGAGCGGCTCGCGGTGCCCTACCTCGAGCGGGTCGCGGAGGGCCGCCAGGCCTCGGTGGTGGTCATGCGGGCGCTCCGCGGCGACACGACGCCGCATCCGCTGTCAGACCATCCCGCCAAGCGAATCTACCAGGTGCTGCGGCTGCCCTTCATGTCGTCGATCGACCGGCGCATGCTGCTGGCGGAGGTGCGCGGCCATCGCCGGGGACAGTCACTGGTGCGGGAGATGCAGGCCTCGCGACAGGCGGGGGTGTAGCGGCATGAGAATTCTGCTGACGGGCTTCAACTTCACGTCGCTCGGCGGACTGGAGATCGTTTCCGCGGCCCTCGCCCGGTCGCTGGCAGAGGCGGGCCACGACGTGCGGTGTGCCGCCATCCACGGACATGGTATCGTCGCCGCCGAGCGGTACCTCGTCGTGGGCACGCTGCCGTCCAACCGGCTGCTACGGGCCGTCGCGCACCGCGCCGGCTTCCTCTATCCGCTGGAGGCGCTGGGCAGGCAGGTGGCCTGGGCCGACCTGATCGTCGCCTGCCATTGCCACACGCTGCCGCTGGTATCGCGGGCGGCCGCCAGGGTGGGCCGCCGGTCGCCGGTCGTGGCCTGGCTGCACGGCCGCGAGGTGTGGGGGCGAATGGGCCGCGATTCGGCCGCCGAGTTGCAGCGGGCCGACCGGCTTGTCGCGGTGAGCCAGTACACGAGCGATTCCGTGGCGCGACTGCTCGGTGAGGAGCATCGGCCCATCGTGATCCACAACCCGATTGACGTCGCGTTTTTCCGCCCCAGTGCGGCCGCCGACGTCGAGCGGCACACGCTGCTCACCGTCGGGCGTCACGACGCGGACACTGCGCACAAGGGATACGGCACGCTCGTCGACGCGCTGGCGCAGCTGCGTCGCACCGCGGCCGACCTGCCCCTACGGCTGCGGGTGGCCGGCGAGGGAACACGGCTCGACGCCCTGCGGACCCGGGCCGCCGCGCACGGCCTCGGGGATCGCGTGGAGTTCCTGGGAGCGGTTTCGAAGACCAGGCTGCGCGACCTGTATGCCACGAGCGACGTGTTCGCGTTTCCCAGCCGCGTGGTCGTCGAGGGCGACGAGGTCTATGGCGAGGGCTTCGGCGTGGTGAACATCGAGGCGGCAGCGTGCGGCCGCCCGGTGCTCACGAGCACGCACGGCGGCTGCCCGGAGACCATCCTGCCCGGCGTCACCGGTCTCGCGGTGGATCCCGATTCGGTCACCGCCGTCGCCGCGGGGATCGAGCGGTTGTTCCGGCTCAGCCCCGACGAGCGCGACGCCATGGGGGATCGGGGCCGGCGGTTCGTCGCCGAGAACTTCGCGGCTGACGCGCTCGCGCCGAAGGTGGCGGCGGTCGTCGCCGATCTGGCCTCCGGCCGCCTGGCGCCGTCGGAGGGCAGCGGCTCGCCGTGAACGCCGCCGCTCCCACGACCCGCGACGGCCTGCGGGCGTCCGACCCGCCGCTGCCCCGCCGGGTGCTCTACGTCCAGCACGCCGGATGCCTCGGTGGCTCGGCGACGAGCCTGCGGTACCTCGTGCAATCGATGCAGCAGGCAGGCGTGGAGTGCACCGTGGCGCTGGCCCGGCCGTGCGACGAACTCGTCGACTTCTACGCGGCCGCGGGGATCGCCACGCTTCCGGCCCCCGACATCTGCTGCTGGGATCACAGCACCGTCGCCCCGAGGTCGCTCGTCAACCCGCGTCACGCGCTGGAGCTCGCGGGTGTCGCCGCCCGGTGGCGTTCGAGCATGCGGGCGACGCTGCGGCTTGTGGATCGGGTCGGCCCCGACCTCGTGCATCTCAACAGCATGCCGCTGAGCAGTTCAGCGAGCAGCCTCACCACTGCCGGCGTGCCTTTCGTCTGGCACGTCCGCGAGCCCCCTCCCGACCAGGGGGTCCGCACCGCCATGATCCGCCGCCTGATGCTCGCAACGCCCGCGTGCGTGTTCATCACGCGGTACGACAGGCACGCGTGGATCGGCGATCGGCCCGGCCGTATCATCTACAATTGCGTGCCCGACGCCTGGTTCGACCGTCCGTCGGTCGCCTCGGCGTCGGCCGCCGGCGGACCCGTGCGGTTCGCCTACGTCGGCGGCTTCGCGGCCGCCAAGGGAGCCGCGGTGCTGCTCGACGCGCTGCAGATCCTCCGCCGGACCGACACGCGCTGGGAATGCATCATGCCCGGATGTCTCGTCGACGAACGCCGTGCCACGCCGCGACGCAGCCTCGCCAGCCGGGCGGCGCGGATGCTGGGCGTGCCGACGACGCACGACAGGCACGCCTCGGCATACGCCGCGCTCGCCCCGGAGGTATCGCTGCAGCCATTCCGTGACGACATCGCCGGCCTGTTCGAGACGGTCGACTTCATCGTCTTCCCGGCGACCCGGCCGCACTTTCCGCGGCCGGTGATCGAGGCGGCGGCGCTCGGCAGGCCCGCGGTCGGCACCGACGTGGGCGGGGTGAACGAATGCGTCATCCACGGCGAGACCGGCCTGCTCTGCCCCCCCGACGACGCCGCGGGGCTGGCTGCGGCGCTCGAGGAGATGATCCGGCGGCCCGACCTGCGGAGGGCGACCGGCGAGCGGGCACGTGCGCGGGCGGTCGCCTTTCACACGCTTTCGGCGCAGCAGGCGGCGGTGGCGGAGGTTTACCGCGGCGTCCTCAGCGGCGTCGGGAGCGGCGTCGGGAGCGGTGACGGGAGCGGTGACGGCGGCGACGCCGGGCCGCGGCCCATGAGGGCCTGAGCCCCGCTGGGGTGGAACAGCATCCATGTCGTCGTACGTTTCCCACTCCCCGACGCTCGACCCCGATCTCGGCTGGCCGATGGTTCGCCCGCGGCAGGCGACCGTGGCCCGGGATCGGGCGCTCAACCCCTACCTGATCGCCCTCGCGCTCATCTATCTCGCCTGGTCGTACTTCCACCTGTCGTCGTCGATCTGGGCACGGTTCCTCTTCGCCTCCTATCTCATCCTGCGGATGCGTCCGGACATCATCGTTCCGTACGCCATCTCCTGCATGCAGCTGCGTCTGAACCTGTCGCTGGGCGACGGCTTCGGCGCGGGCCTGGAGGACGTGTACGCGGGCCTGACTGGATACGAGTCCTACGCGTTTACGCTGCCACCGGTGCTCTTGGCCGTGCGGACGGTGATCGCGATGTTCGATGCACGGGTCAATCGGGCGGCCTTTCCGGCGGGCGTCGGCATCGCCTGGCTGCTCGCGGGCCTGCTGGTGATCGCGGGGGCCATCTATGCCAAGGCGTTCGGCTACGGCTGGACGGCCTCGTTACGGATGTACGCGGTCGTGGGAAGCGCCCTGTACGGCATGCTGATGCCCCGACTCGACCAGCGCGAGCTCACGCGTCTCGGCGGCAGCCTCGCGTTCATGGGGGCCGTGCTGTCGCTCTCCGCCCTCTACGGGATCTACTCATCGCAGCTGCTCTTCCTGCTGGGGCCCGTGGCGGGGGTGTGGGGCATGAGCGGGGTGCTCTCCCGCACGAAGCTGATCCGCTCCGCCGCGGAACTGGCGGTGAGCGGGGCGTTCTGCGTCTTCTGCTCGACGTTCATGCTCATGCTGACCTGGTTGTGGTGCGCGATCGCCGGCTTCATCCAGCAGGCTGCGGTCCGGTCGAGACGCGAGCCCTACAAGCGGATCCACGCCTTCGTGCTGGTGTCATTCCTGTGCTGCGTGAGCGTGTTCACGATGGGGTTCGTGCTGCACGTCGAAGACAAGGCGGAGAGCGACCAGTCGGTCATCGGCAGGCTCGAGATGAAGCTCTACAAGGACCGCGGGCCGCTGTGGGTGGGGTTCGTCCACAGCATGTACGAGGAGCCGCAGTTCCTGCCGGTGCCCGGCCGGGCCTTCAATATCCGGTCATTCGGCAAGGACACGCTGTGGCGTTACGGCCCCCACAACCTGATTCTCGAGCTGCTCCGGCAGATGGGGCTCATCGTCGGCCCGATCTGCGTCGCCGTGCTGGCCGCCCTTGTGATCCGTCTCTCGAGGGTGATGGCCTATGACCCCAACCGCGGCGCCCGCGCGATCGCCACCGCGGCGATCTCGGCCATCATGGTTGGCGGCGTCACGCTGCCGTTCGTGCTGGCGGACCGCCAGGGCGAGATCATCCTCATGGCTGCGGGGCTCGTCGTGACAAGCTGCTGGCGCGGCGGCAGCTGGCCGCAGCCTGTGCGTCGATGACGATGAGCCCCTTCCCGCGACGCATCCTCTGGCTGGGCCCGATCCAGCCCGAGGAGCGGATGCTCCGCAGCACCGCGGCCACGCCCGCGGCGGTCCGCTGGAGCACGGGATTCACCGGTGGCCTCGAGGGTGCCGGCGCTGCCTGCCGGCGGGTCGGCCACGAGCCGGCGCGGGTCTGGCCATGGGGGCCGCTGCGGTCGCGGCCCCAGACCGGAAGCCAGACCGGAAGCCAGACCGGGGGAGAGGCGGGCGGCGAGACGGGGGTGTCGTTCACCAACGTGCCGGGCATCCGCTGGCGGAGCCTGGACAGGGCGTACGCGGCGGCCGTGCGGGCCGCGATCTCCTCGTTCGCGCCCGACCTGCTGGTCACCTACAACGCGGAACCCTTCCACGCCAACGCCGTGGCGGCCGCCACCAAGGCCGGCGTCCCCTGGATCCCGATCGTGCTCGACGCGCCCGATCCGGACGCATCGTGGCGAAACATCGCCGCCATGGTTCGGGGCTCGGCCGGCGTGGTCTTCCTCTCCCACTGGGCGAGCGTCAACTGCCCCTGGCCCGGCGCCTGGCACCTCGACGGCGGCATCGTGCCGCACGCCGCCGGCGACGGGGCTGATCCGGCCGCACCGGTCGTCCTCTACACCGGGTCGAAGGGGCCGTGGGCGGGGCTCGACCTGCTGCTCGCGGCGTGGCGGCTGCTGCCGCGACGCGACACCCGGCTGTGGGTGTGCGGACAGGGCAGGCACGACGGCCTCCGCGCGGCCGCGGCGGAGGATGCCCGCATCACGGACTTCGGCGTGGTCACCGAAGCGCGGCTGCGCGAGCTGACGGGCAGGGCGACGGTGCTCGTCAATCCCCGCTCGCCGAGCTATCCGGGCAACCTGATGAACTTCCCGTCGAAGCTGCTCGACTACCTGGGCACCGGCACGCCGGTGGTCACCACCCGCACCGCGGGGCTGGCGCCGGAGTACGACCGCGTGCTGGTGTTCGCCGAGCCAGCCGAGGCGGCCCCGCTCGCCGCGGCGATCGAGGAGGTGCTGGGCTGGCCACCGGAGCGGCGGGCCGCCCACCGCCGCGAGGTCGAGCGGTTCGTCGCCGCGCACGGCACGTGGCCGCAGGTCGCGCGGAGGTTCCTCGAGTGGGCCGCGGGCAGGTGCGTCACCGCCGCCGGCGTGCCGCCGGGCGGGGCAGCGCGGGAAAGGCTTACGGTGGGCGGGTGAGCGTCGCAGCCACGAGGACGCAGGTGTGCCACGTCACGACGGCGGGCGGGGCTGCGGCGGCCGGGGTGTTCGCGTCGATCCACGGGATCGTCGACCACCTCGGCCGCCGCGACCGTCTCGACGTGCGGCTCCTCTACGCGGCGCCCGCGGCGGCGGCGGACGCCACGGAGTGGTCGATTCCCAACGTGGACCACCGGCGGTGGTCGTACCGAGGCCCGGCGTTCTTTTGCTACGGCCCAGACCTGCTAGCGCTCCTGCCGACGGCCGCTGAAGCGATCGTGCACCAGCACGGGCTCTGGCAGTATCCCTCGATCGCCTGCGCGGGCCGGCAGCGGCTCCGCGGATGCCGGCGGGTCGTGAGCCCACACGGGATGCTCCATCCCTGGGCGCTGCGGGTGCGACCGTACCGCAAGCGGGCGGCGTGGACCGCCTACGAGCGGCGGTCGTCCGTCGAGGCGGACGTGTTCCACGCGACGGCGGCCGCGGAGGCCGGCTACATCCGCGACCGCGGGCTGCGGCAGCCGATCGCGGTGATCCCGCACGGCGTCGACGTGCCCGAGCTACCGCCCGAATTGCCGCGCGAGGCGTCACGAGACACGGCCCGCACCGCGCTCTTCCTGTCGCGGCTGCATCCGGGGAAGCGGGTCGAGGATCTCCTGGCGGCATGGGGGAGCGTGCGGCCGCCGGGGTGGCGGCTCGTGATCGCCGGGCCGGACGACGGCGGCCACCGTGCGACGCTCGAGCCGCTCGCGCGGGACGTCGGCGATTCCGTCCGCTTCGTGGGTTCGGTGCACAACGCCGCCAAGGAACGGCTGTTCCGAGAGGCCGACCTCTTCATCCTGCCGTCGCTCTCCGAGAATTTCGGCCTCGTCGTGGCGGAGTCGCTGGCCCGTGGCGTGCCCGTCATCACCACCACGGGCACGCCGTGGAGCCAGCTTCCCGCCCGGGGCTGCGGCTGGTGGATCGCGCCCGGCGCGGAGCCGTTGGCCGCGGCCCTGCGGGAGGCCGTGGCGCTGAGCCCCGACGCGCTGACAGCCATGGGCCGGCGCGGCTGGGACTATGCGCGGTCCGAGCTCACCTGGGACCGGGTGGCGATGCAGTACGAGGCGCTGTACGGATGGCTGGCGGGCGGTGGCGTCACGCCGTCGTTCGTGGAAACCTGACGGCATGCACGACGGCACCACCCTGCTCGGTTCGACACACGGCGCCGCGGGCTCGCGGGCCCGACGCGTCGTGCGCGGCGCGGCAACGGCGTGCTTTTGGGCCTATCTGGCGGCGCTGACGGTGGCGACTCATGTGCCGCGGGTCGATCCCGCCTACCTCGAGACGGTCGGCCGGGTCAGCCCCCTCGAGCCCGACAAGACTCTGCATCTCGTGGCCTATGGTGCCCTCGGCCTGCTCGCGGGTATCGCATTCGCCGCCGGCCGCACGGGCGACGGCGTCATCCGTCTGTTCGTCGCGCTCGCCTGCTGGGCCTTTCTGGACGAGTTCACGCAGCCACTCTTCGGCCGCGCCGCTGAGTTCCTCGACTGGTGCCACGACCTGGCCGGCCTGGCGGTCGGCCTGGCGGTCGGCCTGGTGGTCGCGGTGGCGGCGGACCGCGTGATCGTGATGCTCCGCCGCGGCGCGGATGTGCCGGCGACCACGAGGCCGGCGCCATGAGCGGGTGGCACGGGCTGATCGCGCTCCTGCGGCGACGCACCGCGTCGAACGCCTTCATCCCGCAGATCGACGGGCTGCGGTTCTACGCGGTCGTGGCGGTGCTGGTGTTCCACTGCTCCGGCTACCTGTCGACGCCGGCCCGCAACCCGCAGGCTGCAGCCGCCGCATCCACCTGGGTCGCGGCCCTCGCCCGGTCGGGGCATTCCGGCGTGGAGTTATTCTTCGTGATCAGCGGATTCGTGCTGGGGCTGCCCTTCGCGCGGGCGGCCGCGGGCGGTGGGCCGCCCGTGAGCCTGCGGCGGTATTTTCTCCGTCGTCTGACACGGCTCGAGCCGCCCTACATCATCAACATGCTGCTGTTGTCGGCGGTGCTTGTGGGGCTGGGCAAGGTGGCGTTCGACGAGCTCTTGCCGCACCTGCTGGCGAGCCTCGCCTACTGCCACAACCTCGTCTACGGCGAGGGTAGCAGCATCAACTTCGTGGCCTGGTCGCTCGAGATCGAAGTGCAGTTCTACGTGCTCGCGCCGCTCCTGGCGAGCGTCTTCGCGCTGCCGAGCGCCGCGGCCCGGGCCACGGCGCTCGGCGCCGGCGTGGCGCTCGGCTCGACGCTGACCTGCCTCCTCACCATGACCGAGGGAATCCCGCAGGCCTGCAAGCTCACCCTCGCCTGCTACCTGCAGTACTTCCTCATGGGTTTCGCCCTCGCCGACTGGTATGTCCGGTGGGGCGACCGCGGCGACCGCAGCCGCGTCGCCGACGCCCTGGCGATCCCGTGCCTCATCGCGGTGCCGTTGCTCGAGCAGCATCCGGTGCTCCGGGCATATCTCCTGCCGCTCGCCTGCGGCGGGCTGTGCTTCTCGGCACTGCACGGCCGCATCCACGCGCGGCTCATGTCGGTGCCCGCCCTCGTCGTCATCGGCGGCATGTGCTACACGATCTATCTCTACCACCCCTACATCAAGTCGGCGTTCGGGCCGTTCCTCGTGCGGATGACGCCGCAGGTGCTGCCGGCCGCCGTCACGCTGCTCGGGCAACTCGCCGCCTTCTTCGCGGTGATCGTCGCCCTCTGTGTGCCGCTGTTCCTCTGCTTCGAGAAGCCCTTCATGGCGATGGGGGCCCGCAAGACGGGCTGACGTGACGCACGTGCCGCACCACGATCCAGACCTGAACCCGCGGCGGACGCCATACCAAGCGTCACACGAGGCGTCACACCAGGCGTCACACCAGGCGTCACACCAGGCGTCACACCAGGCGGCGCACCAGGCGGCGCACCAGGCGGCGCACCACGAGGGCGCGACGGCAGCGGGCATGCCGGCACCGGGCAGCGTCGCCGTCACCGTGCTCGTCGCCGCCCGTGACGAGCAGGCGAACATCGCCCGCTGCGTGGCGTCGGCTGCTCCCGCGCGCAGGATCGTCGTCGTCGACTCCGGCTCGGCCGACGGGACGGCAGCCATCGCGGAGGCAGCGGGGGCGGAGGTGCATCAGTTCCGCTACGAGCCGGGCAAGCCGAAGAAGCGGCAGTGGGCGCTCGACACGCTCGCGTTCGACACCGACTGGGTGCTCCTGCTCGACGCCGATGAGCAGGTGCCGCCGGCGCTCTGGAAGGAGATCGTGGCCGTGCTGGAGGGGCCGCCAGCGCATCAGGCCTACTTCATCCGCAAGGGCTTCCACTTCCTGGGCCGGCGGTTCCGTTTCGGCGGGTTCTCGTTCGATGCCGTGCTGCTGATCGACCGGCATCGCGCGCGGTTCGAGCGGCTCTCGTACGACGCCGACGACCGGCTCGACATGGAGGTGCACGAGCGGGTCATCGTCGACGGCTTGATCGGCAGGCTGGCGACGCCGGTGATCCACGACGACTTCAAGAGCCTGGAGGCCTACGTCGCGCGGCACAACGCCTACTCCACGTGGGAGGCCCGCATGCGGCACCGCTTTCTCGAAACCGGCAGATGGGGGCAGGAGCGGGTCCGGGCCCGGCTCTTCGGCAACGCCCAGGAGCGGCGGCGGTTTCTCAAGTATGTGGCGGTGCGGACGCCGGGCGAGCCCCTGCTCTGGTTCCTCTACCACTACCTGTTTCGCGGCGGATTCCTCGAGGGCCGCCGGGGCTTCATCGCCAGCCGCATCCGCGCCAACTACATCGCGGACGTGCGGGCGAAGGTGTACGAGCTCTCGATGCCGAGACGCGTTGGCTGACCGGGCGTTGCCAGGGCCCGCACCCCGGAATCATGGATTCACGCCCCATCGAACCACGAGCCCTCGCCGCGGCAGACGAGGCGTTGTCCGCGCTCGTACCGGATCCGACGATCCCGGGCGTGGCGAGCCGGCACGTGCCGGCGCTCGACGGCCTGCGGGGCTTGGCGATCCTCGGCGTGATGCTCTTTCACTGCGCGATCATGCTGCGCTGGGAGCACCCGGCGAGCGCCTGGCTGGCGGGCTGGCCGCGGGTCGGCTGGCTGGGGGTGGACGTGTTCTTCGTGCTGTCGGGATTCCTGATCACCGGCATCCTGCTCGACACGCGGGGCGGGCCGCGGTACTTCCTCAACTTCTACGCGCGGCGGATCCTGCGGATCATGCCGGTCTACTACCTGATGCTGGCGGTGGTGTTCTTCGTGCTGCCGCGGTTCGTGCCGTTCGAGAGCGAGGGGCTGCGGACGATCCAGGCCCGTCAGGCCTGGCTGTGGACGCACCTGACCAACCTCGGCTGGGTGTACCACCGCAAGGTGTGGGCCTTCGCCGACTGGCTCGACCTCACGCACCTCTGGTCGCTCGCCGTCGAGGAGCAGTTCTATCTCGTCTGGCCGCTCGTCGTGTCTGCTCTGGGGCCGCGGCGGCTGCGGGTCGCCTGCCTCGCGTGCATCGCGGGCTCGCTGTGCCTGCGGGTGGCGCTGTGGCTGGCGGACCAGCGGCCGGGCGCCATCTACTTCCCGACCCCCTGCCGCCTCGACGGTCTGGCGTTGGGCGGGCTCGTGGCGATCGCCGTGCGGGAGGGGGGCGATGCGGCGCGGCAGCTCGTCCTCGCCCGTCGTGGCGTCTGGCTGGCGCTGGGGCTGCTGGCTGGCCTGGCCGTCTGGCGGGGTGGGCTCGAGTTCACCGACCGACCGGCCGTCGTCTTCGGCGTCTCGGCCGTCGGCCTGCTGACGGCCTGCGTGGTGGCGCAGGTCGCCGACCCATCCCGCCGCAGTCCGTGGTCCCGGTGCCTCGAGCACCCGCTGCTGCGCACGGCCGGGAAGTACAGTTATGGCATGTACCTTTTCCACAGCCTGCTCCTGGGGCCGGTCGAGCGGCTCGTGCCCGCCGCGTCGCTTCAGGCGGCGGTGGGATCGGAGCTCGGCGGCAACCTGCTGTTCATGGCCGCGTTCGTGGCTGCCTGCTTCGGCGTAGCGTTCGTCTCGTGGCATGCGTACGAGAAGCACTGGCTGGCGTTCAAGACCTGGTTCGACTACCGTCCGCGGCAATCGTCCCCGGGGTGAGTGCGGCACATGGAAACCGATCCGGCTGTGAATGACGTGGCTGCGAATCGCCTGACGGCGAACGAAGGGGCGGCGAACGAAGACGCGGTGCGGGACACCGTGCCGGCGGCGGGCGTGCTCGGCCCAGGCCGCTTCTACGAGGCCGACTACAAAAACCCGCTGACGTCGGCCAACAAGGCCGGCCGGGTGGCCTGGGGGATCGTGTCGAGCACGCTGTTTCGCTGGTCGCCGGTGCCCTGCTTCGGGTGGCGGCGGTTCCTACTGCGGCTCTTCGGGGCCCGGCTGGCGGCCACCGCGCGGGTCTATCCGACCACCCGCATCTGGGCGCCGTGGAATCTCGTCATGGAGGACGACGCCTGCCTGGGGCCGGACGTGCACTGTCTCAACGTTGCGACGGTCACCGTCGGCCCCGAGGCGACGGTGAGCTTCGGCACGGTGCTGTGCGCGGCCAGCCACGACATCCACAGCGCGGACAGGCGGCTCATCGCGGGACCGATCCGCCTCGAACGCGGCGCGTTCCTCTTCGCCGAGGCCTTCGTCTGCATGGACGTCACCATCGGCGAGGGGGCGGTCGTGGCGGCGCGAGCCTTCGTCTGTCGCAGCGTTGGAGCCTACGACGTGGTGGCCGGCAATCCCGCCCAGGTCGTCGCGAGGCGGCAGGTCGCGCCGCCGCCAGGCTGAACGCCCATGCGTCTGCAGCACACGTCGATCCCGCGGCTTCGCGACGTCTCGCGATCACCGCGGCGGCTTCGTCCGGCCCGGCGACGCGTCGGGCGAGCCGGTCTCGAGCAGGTCGCAGACGGCCCCGCGGAGCGCGGCCCGGGACCAGCGGCCGGCCACGGCATCGGCCGCCCGTCGCCCCAGCGCCTGGAGGTCGGCCTCGGGCAGGGAGGCCGCGGTCCGCACCGCGGCCACGGTGGCGGCGACGTCGCCGTGACGGACGTGCCAGCCGCAGTCTCCCGCCCGGACGAGTTCGCCGGCGGGGCACGGATCGGGGCCGAGCAGCAGGATCGGCCGGCCGACGGCCATCGCGCCGTAGATCTTGCAGGGGTGGACGATGCCCACCATCCGATCGCCGACGCTGACCACGTGCAGGTCGGCCGCGGCGAGGCTCGTGCCGAGCGTTTCCCGCGGCTGATAGGGGAGCGACATCACGTTCGGCACGCCCGCCTGCACGAGCCGGTCGACCTCGGCCTTGCCGGTGCCGCCGCCGACGAACACGAACCGCAGCCGCGGGTCGTCGGCCAGCTGCCGCGCGGCCTCCAGCAGCGTGGTGAGCGGATTCTGCTCCGAGTGATTGCCGGAATACATCACGACGAACGCATCGTCGAGCCCGTGGCCCGCACGGAAGGCGTTCCTCGGCCTGTCCGCCGCGGCGCCCGGGAGCGGGGGGCTCACGTCGTCGAGCGGCCATGGCGGGATGACCGCGATCCTGTCGGCCACGGGGAGCACCCGCTTGAGCCTCTCCTGCATGAAGCGGTCGAGCGCGATCACGTGCGTCGCCTGCCGGAGCGTCGCCCGATTGATCCAGCTGAACACGCGGGCCGGCAGCGACGTGGCGTTGATCCTGCCGGCGGCGATCATCTGATCGGGGTTCAGATCCATCACCCACCAGGTGAGCGGGATCCGGCGCAGCCGCGAGATCAGCACGCCGGCGAGGCCCGCGAAGGGCGGGCTCGTGCTCACGACCACGGCGGCCGGCCGCGGGCCCAGGAGCGCGAGCACCACGGCCTGGGCCAGGAAGATGGCCTGGGCCAGCAGGCGGACGGCGATGCTCCGCTTGCCGAAGCTGGAGAGCGGCAGCCTGCGGATGCGGACGCCGCCGCGGGTCTCGCGGGAGGGATAGCGGATCGACGGGTCGTCGTAGCCGCGGGCCGACGTGAACACGACCACGTCGTGCCCGCGTCGCGCCATCTCCTCGGCCGCGTCGGCGATGTGCTGGCCCACGGCCGCGGGGTCGGGCACGTAGACCTGCGTGATGACGAGCAGCGGGCGATTCGGCATGGTCATGGCCGCCGGTCCGGAGGAGCGTCAATCACGTCGTCGCAGGCGCGGGGAACGGCGTCGTCATCCGGAACGGGGCCGCGTTTCGCCACTGTTAGGATACCCTCCGCTGCAAGGCGTCCTGCCGTGACGCTGCAGGATCGACGATGAGAGCACCCGGTGCCGGATACCGCGCCGAGATCGACGGCCTGCGGGCGGTGGCCGTCGTCGCCGTCGTGCTGTTCCACCTGGGCTTCCGCTGGATCCCCGGCGGCTTCGTGGGAGTCGACGTCTTCTTCGTGATCTCGGGGTTCCTGATCACGGGCATCCTCCTCGGCGAGCTGCAGACCGGGACGTTCTCGTTCCGCGGGTTCTGGGCCCGCCGGATTCTGCGGATCTTTCCTGCCCTGCTCGCGACCGTGGTCGCCACACTCGCGGCGGCCTGGTTCTTCTCGCCGCGGAGCGACCATCCCGCCCTCGGCCAGCAGGCCGTGGCGGCGCTCCTGTCGGTGGCCAACCTGTGGTTCTGGCGGAACTCCTGCGAGTACTGGGGGCAGGCGGCCGAGGTCTCACCGCTGCTGCACACCTGGTCGCTCTCCGTCGAGGAGCAGTTCTACCTCTGCTTCCCGCTGCTCCTTTGGGCGATCGCCGCGCGGGCGGGCCGCTTTCTTCCGTTTCTCTTGGCGGCGGCGGGCGTGGCGAGCTTCGGCTACTTTTTAGCCGGCATCCGTGCGCACGGCTTTGAGGCGATGTTCTACCTGCTGCCCTCGCGGGCCTGGGAGCTCGGCCTCGGCTGCTGCCTGGCGGCGATCCCGCAGTGGCCGGGCCGCCGGGTGCCGCTGCTTCCGGCCGCCGTCCGCAGCGGCCTGGCCGTGGCGGGCCTCGCACTGATCGTGGCCGCGTGCGGGCTGCCTCCGGGCCGCACGCGGGCGGTCGTGGCAGCGGTGCTCGGTGCCGGCTGCGTGCTCGCCTGGGGCGGCTCTGGGCCCTGCCGCGCGGTGCTGGCGTGGCCGCCCGTCGTGGCCATCGGCAAGGCCTCCTATTCGATCTACCTCTGGCACTGGCCGGTCATCGTGATGGCGCGGCTTCTCGACGAATCCCGCGGTGTCGCGACGGGAGCGGCGCCGCTGGTGCTGGTCACGGGAGTGCTCGCCACCGCCTCCTATCGGTTCGTCGAGACGCCGACCCGTCGCGAGCGGCGCAGCCTGCCCTTCATCGCGGCCGGCTATGCCGTCGCGCTCGTGGCGGCGTGCGCGATGGCCCTGTCGAGCGGGTCTTACGACACCAGCGGCTTCGAGCCGCCGACGAGCACGTCGGGTTCCTACAACCTCGGCCGGGCGGTCCGCACCCGTGCCAACGCCCACCTGCTGCCCCGTGGTGTGACGACGGCCCTGCCCGACGGCGGCCTGCGGGGCGGCATCATCGCGGGGGATGCGGCCGCGCCGCAGGTGGTGGTGCTGGGGGATTCCCACGGGACGATGTGGTGCCACGCCATCCGCGGGGTGACCGAAAAGCTCGGCATCACGACGTCGTTCTACTGTGCCCAGGGGGCGAGCCCGTTCGTGCACGTTCTCGACGAGAGGCCCATGTCGTTTACCGTGGAGGAGAAGCGGGCCTTCGACGAGGCGCGTCTCGAGCACATCGCGCGATGGAAGCCGGCGGTGGTCGTGATCTGCGCCCGCTGGGACGCCTACCGGGAGGGCGACGCCCGTGAACTGCTCGCATTCCTCGACGCGCACGCCGGCCGCGTGCTGCTGGTGGAGCAGGTGCCCGAGGTCGACGTGGCCGAGGGACGGGACGTGCTCCCCTGGCTGTGCTTCAAGGGGATCGAGCCGGCGGATGGCGTGCGGCGGTTTCTGCCGGAGGCCAACGTGGAGAAGTACGAGGAGGGCCGGCGGATGATCCGGGCGCTGGCGGCAGCGCATCCCGCGTGCGAGGTCGTGCCGACGCAAGACGTCTACACCGAGGGGCAACGGGTGCTGGTGCTCGACGGACGGCGCGTGGTCTACGAGGACAACGACCACCTCACCGACTACGGCACGTCGCTGGCCGTCGAGCGGATTGAGGCGGCGATCGGGCGGGCGCTGCCGGACGGCGGATCCCGGTGAGCCACATGCCGTCGCGGCGAGAGGATCATGACGACGAGTAAACAGCCCACCGGCGCCGCCGACAGGTCCTACACGGTCGTGACCTGCCATTTCGGCGATCCCTTCTGGATCACGCACTCCCTTTCCCAGCTCGATCGCTGCAGCGACGGCCGCGTGGCGAGCATCGTCGTCGTCGACCAGACCCGTTCCTCCGCGGCGTTTCTGGCGCGGCTGCCGCGGGTGTCGCGGGTGCTCGCCTTCCCCGTCGACCAGGGAGAGGTCGATTTCCTGGGGCATGATCATGCCGCGTCGCTGAACCGGGCGCTGCGATCGATCGAGTTTTCCACGTCGCACGTGCTGTTCATGGATTCCGACTGCTTTCCGATCGAGGCGTCGTGGCTGGATCGGCTCGGCGACGTCACGGTGGCGGAGGACCCGCAGAAGCTCGGGCTGTCCCATCCGTGCCTGATGGCCTTCCCGCGGGAGTTCGTCGGCGCGATCGATTGCGCCGAAGGGCTCAGGGAAGTCTTCATCGACACCGGCAGGCTCGTCGCGCTGCAGCTGGCTCGTGCCGGCGCCGCAGTGGCTTTCACCAGACCGCTGCGGGCATTTCGTGGTTTGCGCGGCGACTTCTACCTCGACGGCGCCGTCTACCACCACGGATCCGCGTCGTTCATCTCCTCGGGCGACGATCGGCTGCGACGCCAGGTCTCGGCGGAGGCGGAGGAGTTCTACCGCCGGCTCGTCGCCCAGGGGCGATACGATCTCACGGCCTGGCAGTATGTCTGTCGCCGGGTGCGGCACCGTCTGGCTGACACAAGGAGAAGAGGCTGAACCCCGTCGTGGGCCGCGAGACCTTCCGTCTCCGTGCATCACCCGGACGTCCGAGCCGTTCATGCTGCTGTTGAGGATGCAATGCGGTCTGGGCAACCAGATGTTCCAGTATGCCGCGGCCCGCTGCCAGGCGGAGCGGCTGGGCTGCGGGCTGGCCTACGCGCCGCCGCACGTCTCGCTGCGGTGGACGACGCGGCTGCGGCTGGCCCTGACCGAGCCGCAGCGGCACCTGCTCGTGCCTCTCTTCGCGCTCGACCGCTGGTTCACGCTCGGCGGGGCGTCACGCGCGGCCAACCAGCTGCGGGTGCTGGCCTTTCGCTTTCGCCACGGCCTCCGTCCGCGGACCTACCGGGAGCCTCACGCCCCCTCGCCGGGCGACATCCTCGACCTCACGGAGTTCGACCCCGCCTTCTTCCAGATCCGGTCCGGCACGGAGGTGAGCGGGTTCTTCCAGTCGGAGCGGTATTTCGCCGACCGGAGGGACCAGGTGCGGGCGTGGTTCGAGCCGAGGCCCGGGCTCGTCGAGCGGGCGCGGGAGATCGCGGAGCGGACCGGCGTCGGGCCGGAGCGGCGGTGCTGCATCCACGTGCGTCGCGGCGACTACCTCGCGATGCGCAACGGCGGTGCCCCCGAAGGCTGGGCCCTGCCGCCCGCCTACTACGAGCGGGCCCTCGAGCAGGTGCCGTCGGGCACCCGCTGCATCGTCGTCACCGACGATCCGGCGTGGGTGCGGGAGCGGCTCGGCAGGCTCGACCCGCTGATCTGCAGCGCCGCCGACGCCCCGGTCGTCGACATGCTGCTCCTCGGCCAGTGCCGGTACAACATCATCGCGAACAGCTCGTTCTCCTGGTGGGGGGCGTATCTCAACCGGCAGCCGGAATCGCGGGTGTTCTTTCCGAGGTATTTTCTCGGCTGGGCGTTTCAGACGGAATTGCCCGTGGGCATGGCGGTGCCCGAGTGGACCGCCGTGGAGGCCGGGGCCTGAACCAGATGCACGGCACGCACGGGGGCTCGACGCGGGTGGTCTTCCTGTGCCACCGGCCCACGCCGGCGCAGCTGGAGTTCTACGGCACGTTCCCTGCCGCCGGGTTCGACGTCTCCGTCGTGGTGGACGACGACGCCTGGCGGATCGATCCGCCGGCCGGCGTCACGGCCGTGTACGTCCCGGAGGACGAGTGCGTCGCGGCCGGCTACACCGACTTCAACCCCGCCGTGGTCAAGCCGAGCCACTGCAGTGCGTGGGACAAGGCGATCTATCATTTCTCCCGGCAGCATTTCTCCCGGCAGCATTTCTCCCGGCAGCATTTCTCCCGGCAGCATTTCTCCCGGCAGCATCTCACCCAGCAGCCGGCGGGCGGCACTATCTGGCTGATCGAGGACGACGTCTTCCTCGACTCGGCAGGCACGCTCCGCGCCATCGACGAGCGGTATCGGGGCATCGACATCGTCAGTGCCGAGAACGTCCTCCACCACGATCCGCGCGATCCGCAGTGGCCCTGGATCCGGTTCGTGCCCGCGGACGTGCTCCCCGGCCCGTGGACCCATTCGATGGTCTGCGCAGTGCGGCTGAGCGACCCGGTCCTCAGGCTCGTGGCCGAGTTCATCCGCACGCACGGAGCGACCCTTGCCCGCGGCAACGGCTGGAAGCGGCGGCTGCACCGGCTCGCCGCCGCCCTGCGGATTCCGCAGGGGGTTGTGGAATCGATCGCGATGCCCCACTACCCGTTCATCGAGTACATCTTCCACACGCTCGCCGTGCACGAGGGGCTCTCCGTCCACGTGGCCGACGAATTGGCCACCATCAAGTGGCAGCAGCAGTGGCGGCCGGAGGAGCTGGAGGCGGGCAGGCTCTACCACCCCGTGAAGGCGATCGACCGGCATCCCGAGTTCCGCCGCCGGATCGATGCCGGTGGGGATGCCGTCTGAAGCGCGGCGGGCGGCCGCCGTGATTCATGTGCGGCGGGTCAGTCCGAGTGCCGCTGCAACGGGCCGCAGCCGCGTGCGCACGGCGCGTCCCAGCCGCTCACCCAGGGTCGGCTGCAGCCGCACGTGGACGAACGGAATGCCGTGGAGGCAGGCACACCAGGTGCTGAATCCGCTCGTCCAGGCGTAGTTGCTCCACGAGAAGATCTCGCCGGCCCGCGACAGCAGGGCGAAATCGATCAGCGTGTCCCTCACGTCGGCCTCGGTGCCGGAGCATTCGCCGAGGTGCACTGCGCCCGTGTCGATGAACGGCAGGCCGCAGCTGTCCGACAGCTCCTTCTTGAGCGACGTGGCATTCGAAACGACGGCCAGGCGGCTGCCCCACTTCGGCATGATGTGGTGCTTGACGTAGCGGATCAGGCCACGCCTTTCGTCGGCCCCGACGGTCGCCACCCCATCCGCCACGCGCACGTGCAGGATGGCAAAGTCGCCGTCATGAATCGTACGGGCGAGTGATGCGGCGGCCGAGTCGATCACGTCGTCGAACGCGAGTTGTGGCAGCACGAGTGCACGGACCTCGTCGGTGAGCAGCCGCATGTCCGGGCTCGCATTGGTCGTGACGGCGACAGACGCCCCGGGATCGAGGCCGTCGAGAAACGACGGCAGCAGCGCCGCGCGATCGTTGAAGAATTCGACCACCTGCTGTGGCGCCGCGCCGGACGGTCGCTGTTCGCGTAGAAACCGGCCGATCGGATGGTGCGTGAAATCGAGACGGAGAGAAAAGCCTTTTTCAAGCGAGAGGATGGCCAGGGCGATCGAGCCACGCAGGAAATCGCCGAAACCGGGCGGCTGTCGTACGGTCGTGCACGCCGTCCGGTAGGTGTGATGAACTGTCGTCACGTGTCATTCCCATGTGGGAAGGGAGTGGCGGAGTGAAGGCTAATCCAACCTGGTACCCACGTCCACCAGACTCGACGAGTCTGGCGCTGGTTCTCACGCCGCGGCGACGGATGCGCCGCCGCGATCGCGATTCACGAATCCTCGGCTCCGCATGCTGCCTGCGATGGTAGGCTTTCCTCTCGGAAGCACTTTTGTCACATGATCCCCGCCGCCGCAGTGCGACGGCCACTGGGAGCCCGGTGATGCACGACGATCAGGCCAGCGCGGCGCCACCACGGGCAGGCATGGACCTGCTGCCCCCGTCGTACCGGATAATGCCGGCCAGCGTGCCCTTCCGCGTGCCGGGATTCGCGGGGCAGAGCCGTGCCACCGACTTCGTGCTCGCCCCCGAGCCG